>Ga0209709_10003448_pt1 | contig 13111 bp, 14 predicted proteins | sample ArcticOcean_MG_C_2_FD_187435 | JGI IMG/M metagenome (GOLD analysis project Ga0209709, IMG submission 187435) | Marine microbial communities from western Arctic Ocean - ArcticOcean_MG_CB4_136 (SPAdes) (version 2) | ecosystem: Environmental > Aquatic > Marine > Oceanic | place: Arctic Ocean... | reverse complement strand
CCATTAAGATTATGAATCCAATAAAACCACCTGTATAGATTCCATAAACTTTTGGTAGATTGTCTATAAATTTACCTTTTATCATTAGCTATCCTCTCTTTCGGTGAAACCAAATTCTTCATCTATCTTCTCTTGTCTACCCGCAAACCAGAAATTCAAAATTACAAATGCTAATAATGAACCCTGACATGTCATGTAATATGACAATGGGTAACCAAAAGGTTTGAAACTAGATGCTTCCATTTCAGTTCCGAAAAAAAAGATGCCAATTGAGAATACAAACCAGATTGCTAAAGTAACGAATAGCAAACCTCTAGTTTTATTCCAGTGTTGTGTTTGTTTTGACATTTTTACTCTCCCTATAGGTTAAGAAAAGAAACATACCTATTATGAGCTGGAATGAAACCCCTAAAAATGCTCGAACTAAAGGCATTTTTATAATATAGTTCAACTTGGAGGGGATAAAAATTGTTAAAATACAAACTCAAAATAAAAGACATAAAACTTGAGGACTTTAAGGTCTACCTGTTTGCATTATTTAAGGGAATTCTTCCAAAGAAAAAAATTAAGAACATTGAAGACCTTACATCATTCATTCAAAGAAAATCAGCTTGGGTTTCGCAGGTAACTTTATACAACTATTTAAAAACAAGAATGGGGACAAAGTGGGTATTGCACTTCGATGATGAGATATTTTTAGCATCTATCAATAAAGCTAAATGGAAAATTTATTCTGTAGCACTTCAAGACCTTACTTTTTATAGTTTATCATATTTAAAAGTTTTTTGTAACTATCAAGATATGGACAAGGCTAATGATATTTACGATGAAATATTAATTAAAGAAAATGGAAATGGAATGCCTGAAGAAGTTATATTGCAAGCAAAAGAAAAATTTAAAGAAAGATTACAAAAAATTGACTGGAACATATATTATAAATCTTGGCCGTTCAATGAGAGTGCATTAACTTTATATAAGTGGGCCCCGGTTGCCGAAGAATTAAAATCCTTAGATAGAAAAATAGTATTAAATTCTATGATTTTAAAGTGGGACAATATTATAGAAGAGTTTAAAAAACTAATCAGTATTTAGATATTTTTTCTATTATCCACTAAACTTTGAACAACACTTGGATCAGCTAAAGTTGAAGTATCACCAAGTTGTTCATGTTGATTAGCCGCAATCTTTCTTAAAATTCTTCTCATAATTTTACCCGAACGTGTTTTTGGAAGGCCAGGTGAGAAATGAATAATATCAGGTGTTGCAAGAGGTCCAATTTTTTTTCTTACCCAAAGTTTAAGCTCTCTTTCAAGGTCTAAATTTTGTTCCTCTCCAACATTTAAAGTTACATAACAATATAAACCACTCCCTTTAATATCGTGTGGATAGCCGACTACAGCTGCCTCAGCCACTTTTGAATGTGCTACAAAAGCACTTTCAATTTCTGCAGTACCTAAGTTGTGACCAGAAACTATTATAACGTCATCAACGCGCCCAGTAATCCAGTAGTACCCATCTTTATCTCGTCTAGCACCATCACCTGTAAAATATTTTCCATCGTATTGGGAAAAATAGGTATCAATAAATCTTTGATGATCACCATAAACAGTCCTCATTTGTCCTGGCCAAGATTGAGCGATGCACAATCTTCCTTCACCAGCTCCTTTTATTTCTTTTCCATCTTTGTCAACTATTACAGGTTTAATTCCATAAAAAGGTTTCGTTGCTGATCCAGGTTTTAAATTTATCGCCCCAGTCTGTGGAGAAATTAGTATGCCACCAGTTTCCGTTTGCCACCATGTATCAACAATAGGACATTTTGAATTTCCTACTATTTTATAATACCACATCCATGCTTCAGGGTTTATTGGCTCTCCCACAGTACCTAATAATTTTAATGATTTTCTTGAGGTTTTATTTACAGGTTTGTCACCCTCTCTCATTAAAGCTCTTATAGCTGTAGGTGCCGTATAAAAAATGTTTACTTTATACTTATCAATTATTTGCCACCACCTTGAATTGTTAGGATAAGTTGGAATTCCCTCAAACATTACGGTTGTTGCTCCATTAGCAAGTGGACCATAAATTATGTAACTATGCCCTGTCACCCAACCAATATCAGCTGTGCACCAGTACACATCCTTTGGTTTATAATTAAAAACATATTGATGAGTCATTGATGCATAGACCATATACCCACCTGTTGTATGTAAAACTCCCTTTGGTTTACCAGTTGAACCAGACGTGTAAAGAATGAACAAAGGGTCCTCAGCACTCATTTCTTCAGGCTCACATTTGGTTGACACATCTTTAATTAGATCGTGATACCAAACATCTCTGCCATTAACCCAATTAACAGTATTTTCAGTTCTTTTTACAACTATACATTTTTTAACATTAGGACATTTGGCTAAAGCTTCATCTGTAATTTTTTTTAAGGGAATATTTTTTCCACCCCTAACACCTTCATTGGCGGTGATAATATATTCTGATTGACAATCATTAATTCTTCCAGAAATTGATTCTGCGGAAAACCCACCAAAAATAATAGAGTGTACCGCTCCAATCCGTGCGCAGGCAAGCATAGTGATTGCTAGCTCTGGGATCATCGTTAAATAAATTGTAACACGATCACCTTTTTTTATTCCTAATTTTTTTAAACCATTTGCAGCTTTGGAAACCTCCATGTGTAATTGCTTATAAGATATTTTTTTTGTATCATTTGGATCATCGCCAACCCAAATAATTGCAGTCTTGTCTTTTTTATCTTTAAGATGTCTATCGATACAATTTTGTGAAGCATTTAACGTCCCATCTTCATACCATTTTATTCGCACATCAGATTTACTAAATTTAATGTTTTTTATTTTTGAGTAAGGTTTTATCCAAGAAATTCTTTTACCTTCTTTTTTCCAAAATTCATTATTATTTTTAATAGATTCTAAATATTTATTTTTATATGTATTTTTATTTGCTAAAGCATTTTTTATCCATTCAGGTCTTGTTTTGAAAATTAATTCTTTTTCAGATTTTATTGGTTTAATGATGCTTTTTTTTCTCGTCTTTTTTGAAACTTTTTTTCTCGTCCTTTTTAAAACTTTTTTTCTCGTCTTTTTTGAAACTTTTTTTCTTGTCTTTTTTAAAACTTTTTTTCTCGTTTTTTTTGAAACTTTTTTTCTCGTCCTTTTTAAAACTTTTTTTCTCGTTTTTTTTGAAACTTTTTTATTAGTTTTTTTTGGCATGAATTTTTAAATACTACCCATCTTAATTAAAATTTTCCAGCTTTTAGAATCAATTGGCATAACAGATAGCCTACTTTGTTTAATTAGTGATAAATGGCTAAGACTCTTGGTTTTTTTAATATTTTCTAGCGTCACACTTTTTTTTAGTTTTTCTTTAAACCTAACTTGAACGGCTACAAACCTCTTATCTTTGTCTGTTTTATCTAAAAAAGCTTCCTTGATGATCTCTACTATTCCAACAATTTCTTTTCCTATGTTTGAGTGATAAAAAAAAGAAAGATCACCTTTTTTCATGTTTCTTAAATTTTTTGCTGCCTGGTAATTTCTAACACCATCCCATGGAGCACCTTTAGAGCCAATTTTTTTTTGTTGATCAATTGACCATACATTTGGCTCTGATTTCATTAACCAGTATTGCATCTAAATAAATTCCTTACAGGCTACCATAAAAATATTCACACTTTCATTTAATGTCATTTTCACAAAACATGTACTGCACATTTAATAAAACCATTGGCACTTATAATGAGCACCTGAACTATTAATGAGATTATATCAATTATTTAACTTTAAAATCAAAGAAAATAACAAACAATGGTAAATTCTAGTTTTAATTGATTCAAGTTCTTTTAATAATCTTTACTTTAAATAAAAAAAATCTAAAAGAATACGTATGAGAAAAAGTATACATGATGAAATAGTGTAGGGAGTACCACCTTCTGACAATATCTCGCTAGATGACTGCGAGTGGTATCATATAATGGAGGTGCCTGGTGTCGATGGTTTAACAGCTGGAGTTTTTGATGTAAGAAGTGATATTAGTAATATTTTTGGAAATTTAGATTTTAAAGATAAAAAAGTTCTGAATCTAGGACCATCAACTGGATACCTATCTTTTGAAGCTGAACGTAGAGGTGCTGATGTTACATCTATTGATCTTAGTGTTGATAGTGAGGAGCGTGACTGGGTTTTACAGCAAAATGTAGATTGGAGAAAAAATTTAACAAGTTTTATGGCTGATGAAAAAAGAAGAAGAAATGCATTTTGGTTTGCTCACAAAGCACTCAAGTCTAAATCAAAACTTATAATATCGAATATAAAAAACCTACCAACAAAAGTTGAGACGCATGACATAGGAGTAATTTTTTCAGTTTTATTACACTTAAGAGATCCATATTTAGCATTGATGAGAATGTGCTCCCATGTAAATGAAAAAATTGTTATCACAGAATTGGGTGGTTATTCTGTAAAACCTTCATTAAAAAATTTTATACCAAATAGCATTAGAAAAATTTTAGGAATAAAAAGATCACCTTTAATGATTTTTTTACCAAAATTTGGAAAGATAGCCTCTGTATGGTGGAAATTTAGTCCAGAAATGATTATGAAAATGCTTGAAATGTTAGGATTTGGAAAATTTACAGTAAATTACCATTACTACTTGGATAATGAAAAAAAAAAAGTATTTAATTTTACTGTAGTAGGCACTCGAACAACTCCTCTTGATGAGTGTGATTACAATTTTGAAGATTAATAAAAATATTGATAGGTTTTAAATATCTTCTCATTAATTAGATAATTTATACATGCTATGCTTAAGAAAATTAAATATTTAATTAATTTTTTTATTAATTATAGAAAAGTATTATTTAGCGCACTATACTATGAGGTAATTTATTCAATAAGATATCTTGAATTTGGATCTCATCTTATTATGAGCGACGACCACAAAGGTGCAACAGACAGCATCCCAAGTGCCTACTATTTTGTAAAGAAAATTACTAATTTTATTAATAATCACCAAATTAAAAATGTTGCAGATTTAGGTTGTGGCCTAGGAAGAATAACTAATTTTCTTGATAGTAATACAGATGCAAATATTTTTGGTTATGAACTTAATCCAAAAATCTATAAAAAATCACTAAGAATTAAAAATAAAAATGTTAAACTATTCAATAAAGATATTCTAAATATCAATTTTTCAAAAAAAAATATTCAATGTTTTATAATGGTAGATCCTTTTATAAAATCAAAAGATACTATCAGAATGCAAAAAAAAATTATTTCATCATTTTTAAAAAATAAAAATAGAAGCTTCTTGATTACTATCAATATTAAAAATCAATTAATAAATAAAAAATTTATTAAAATAAAATCAATTAAAACAGGTAAAAATGGAATAATTAGTTTTTTTTCAATTTAATTTTTTCCTCTATATCAATAACAAGTTTAAAGTTTAACACGCGCACCTTTAAAAAAAATAGCATCTTCATCTAGTGGCCACCTTGGTTTAGCGGGATGATCTAATTCATTAAATTCTTTAATTAACAATTTTTGACAATTCCTGACTTATCAATTTTGCTCCTTTTTTAGAATAGTGACAACACGAATCTATGAAATATTCATTAGAAACATCTTTAAATACTGAAATGTTATCAAAATAAATAACATTGTTTTTCTTTTCAGAAAAATTTTTTAAAATTAATACAATCATATTATCAACTGTACTTTGTTCCACTTTCATTTTTTTTGTATCTTTACTATTGGGATTTCTCGAGCCAGTGGTCAGTATTAATGTAGCTCCTATATCATTGGTAATTTTATAAATTTCATTTATTTTATTTTTGACATGTTTTTTAAATCTATCATCAGACATAACAGTTCTTTCTTTTTTTAAAGTATTAATTTGACTTGTCATAAATTCTTTAAAAATAACGTATGAAAATGGTTCACCATAAACTGGTATATTTAAATTAATAAAGTTAGTTTTTTTTAACTTATTTATTTTTGAGTTTGTCCAGTTATCACTCTCTATCCATGCACTCCCTTTATTAATATATTGATTAACAGGGTCTATTGCTTGCAAATAAACGTATTTTATATTTTTTATACTAGCAAATTCATTTTTAAATCTTTTAATACTTTGAGATAGTGAAAAACTAGGAATTGCACCGTTTATAACAAAAAAATTATTTTCTTTTTCAAAAACATGAGGTAAGGATTCGTCAGCATTTAATCCGTAACCAAAAGGAATTGAGTCTCCTATAAAAATAAATTTTTCTTCATAGTTATTTTTAAAATTATTATACCTCTCTCTTTCTTTTAATGAAGATATTCTGGTTCTTATTGGAGATGTGATTACCGACCAATCATTAATTTTTATTTTTTTATAAATGTTTTTTTTTAATGTGATGGTTTTTTCAGAAGTTCTTTCAGCATAATTTTCTACTAAAAATAACTCACTATCGATTGAAAATATTTTTAAATATAAAAATGATAGAGACTCAGTAAAAAAAACTAAAAGAAAAATAGTAAGTAAGGTGAATCTTATATTTTTTTTTATTATCATTTAATCTAATTCAAATTCTTTTTTATAATCTTTTTTTAATGATGGATCTTGATTATTTTTACTTAAGTAACAATCACCAATTACTAGTTTATCTAATTCTGTTCCCATAAAACAGTTAAATGCATCTAGCGGTGTATTTACAATTGGCTCTCCCCTTACATTAAAAGATGTATTTATAACAATTGGGCAATTAGTTTTTTCTTTAAATTTTTTAATAAGTTTGAAATATTTTTCATTAGTTTCCCTATGTACTGTTTGTATTCTTGCGGAATAATCGACGTGTGTCACAGCTGGTATTTCTGATCTTTTAATATTTAACCTATCAATACCAAATAGTTTTTTTTGTTCTTCAGTCATCTCAATAGTTTTATTATTATTAATATTTGAGACCATAAGCATGTACGGACTATCGATACTAATATCAAACCATTCTGCCAGATCTTCTTTTAAAATTGATGGTGCAAATGGTCTAAAACTTTCTCTATATTTAACTTTTAAATTTAAGTTTTTTTGCATCTCAGATGATCTTGGGTCTCCTAAAATTGATCTGTTACCTAATGCACGTGGACCAAATTCCATTCTTCCTTGAAACCATCCTATCGCCTCTCCTGTTGATAAATCATTTACTGTCTGATTTAATAAATCTTCTTCATTTTTAATTTCATAAACTGCACCCACTTTATCTAATTCATTTTCAATTTGTTTTTGATTATATTCAGGACCCAAATAAGATCCTTGCATATCGTCATTTAAACTTACTACTCTAGGGTTATTTTGTTCTATATGCCACAAAGCCAAAGCAGCACCTAGTGATCCTCCAGCATCTCCAGCTGCTGGTTGAACCCAAATATTATTAAATATTTTTTCTTTTAGAATTTTTCCATTAGCGACACAATTAAGGGCTACACCTCCAGCCAAGCAAAGGTTTGATATATTGAATTCTTCTTTAAGTGATTTTGCTAGTTTAATCATTATATCTTCGGTTACTTTCTGAATAGAAGCTGCAATATCCATATGAAATTGAGTTAATTTTTCTTTTTTTGAATCTCTGGGGGTTTGTCCAAATAAATTGTTAAATTTTTTATTAGTCATTGTTAATCCTATTGCATAATTAAAATATGCCTGATCTATGTGGAATGAGCCATCCTCTTTAATGTCGATAAGATTATTTTTTATTTTATCTTCATATATTGGTGTCCCGTATGGTGCTAAGCCCATAAGTTTATATTCTCCACTATTAACCTTAAAGCCGGTGTAATATGTAAAAGCAGAATAGAGTAAACCTAGAGAATGTGGAAAATGAATTTCTTTTTTAATTTCAAGATTGTTACCTCTTCCTACAGCAACTGTTGTCGTTGCCCATTCCCCCACACCATCGGCTGTTAAAATTATTGCTTCTTTAAATGGTGATGGAAAGAAGGCACTAGCTGCGTGGCTCAGATGATGGTCAGAGAAATGAATTTTTTTATCATCTTTGAAATTTTCATCATGTCTTTTTAACTCATCACACAGTATTTTTTTTTGAAATAACTTATCCTTTAGCCAGATAGGCATTGCCATACAAAAAGACTTAAATCCCTTTGGGGCAAATGCCACATAAGTTTCTAATAATCTTTCAAATTTTAAAAAGGGTTTTTCAAAAAAAATAACTTGATCAACATCATTAAGTTTAATATTTGAATAATTTAATACAAATTCGACGGCATTATAAGGATAACTTGGGTCATGTTTTTTTCTTGTAAATCTTTCTTCTTGGGCGGCTGCTATAATTTTTCCATCAATAAGAATAGTTGCTGCACTATCATGATAAAATGCAGATATACCTAGAATAGTTTTCACTTAAAAAATTGTATAAATAAAAGGTGCGATAGCAGAACCTTGGCTTAAAATTATCAACCCACCAAACAAAACTAAAACCAATAGTATTGGTATCATCCAATACTTTTTTCTAACTTTTAAAAATTCCCAAAATTCTTTTAAAAAACTCATAACTAAAACTGATTTTTCATCTTACTCTTTAGGGGTGATCTTTCCACCCAATAAGATTTTTTATTCTCTTTTTTTAGACCTAATAAATTTTTACCAAGCATTCTCATTATTAGCGAAGTTGGAGTTACTACAATAAAAAAAACTAAACCCATGACAATTGGGGACATAATACCACCTAACAAAATACCAAATTTAAACCAAATTTTATTTAAAGGGTTTAAAAATGGAGAGTTTAATAAACCTAAGATTAAAAAAGTTATTGCCGTTACTATTGCCCAAATTCTAATATTGCCATCTTTAAACAATGGAAATAATGAGATAATCAAAAAACATACAAAAAAAACTATTCCAAAACTTTTGTTCGAAGACATCTTTAATTTATTTCTATTCATATAATATTATAAAAGTGTTAATTTTAAATAACAAGTTTAAAGTCTAACACCCGCACCTTTTAAAAAAATAGCATTTTCATCGAGTGGCCATCTTGGTTTAGCGGGGTAATCTAATTCATTAAATTCTTTAAGTTTATATTTTTCTAAACCAACCATAGCAATCATTGCAGCATTATCTCCACATAAATCTATAGGTGGAAAAATAGCCTTGAAATCTTCTTCATCACAAAGTTTTGTTAAAACTTCTCTGATTTTTTTATTTGCTGCAACACCACCAGCCACCACAAAGGTATTATTTTTATCTCCATTAATATTTCTAAATTCTTTAAATGCAACTTTACTTTTTTTATAAAGTATTTCTTCAATAGTTTTTTGAAAAGAAGCAGCAAGATCATATTTTTCTTGATCGGTTTTTATTTGTTTTACAATTCTAAGCACTGCAGTTTTAAGTCCTGCAAAAGACAAGTTACACCCTCCTTTATTAATTATAGGTTTAGGTAGTTGATATTTATTAGAGTCACCTTTCTTGGCAAACTCTTCTATTTTTGGCCCACCTGGAAATTCTATACCTAGCATTTTTGCTGTTTTATCAAATGCTTCCCCAATAGCATCATCAATAGTTGTTCCTAATCTTTTGTATTTTCCTAATTTTTCAACACTTAAAAATTGAGTATGTCCTCCAGAAATTAAAAGTAAAAGGTAGGGGTAATCTAATTTAGTATTTAATTTTGGACTTAACGCGTGACCCTCAAGATGATTAACTGCAATAAATGGTTTATTTAATGTAAATGCTATTGCTTTTCCAAAGCTTAAACCAACTGATAAACAAACTATAAGTCCGGGGCCGGCAGTTGCACTCACAGCGTCTATCTCTTCTAATTTAATACCACTCTCTTCTATTGCTTTTTTTGTAATCAAATCAATTTTTTCTAAATGCGATCTTGCCGCGAGTTCGGGAACTACTCCACCAAACTTCTTATGAACTTCAGTCTGACTTGAAATAACGCTGGATAGAATTATTGGAGTACCTTGTTCATTTTCAGTAATGATGGATGCGGCTGTTTCATCACAACTCGATTCAATTCCTAAAATTATAGGTTTTTTGCTCATATAATTAGTTTTTATTAATATTACAATCTTATTATAAGTTATGAATTAGAAAGAACTAAATGAAAAAAAAAATTATTATTGGATCTAGGAGAAGTAAACTTGCACTTGTTTATGCAGAAAGAGCAAGAGTAGAATTATTAAAAAACCCTAGAATACAAAGTGTTGAGATAAAAAGTATTACAACGACAGGGGACACCATAAAAAATGTAAGAGTATCTGAACACGGTGGCAAAGGATTATTTTGCAAAACAATAGAGCAAGAATTATTGAATAAAAATATTGATGTGGCTGTACACGCTTTAAAAGATATGCCTACAGATGAAACAGAAGGATTGTTAACTAATTGCTTTTTAGAAAGAAATAACCCAAGAGAAATTTTAATTAGCAAAGATAATAAAAATATTAAAGAACTTAAAACTAACGCGATTGTTGGGACGTCATCTTTTCGAAGAGAATTTCAACTAAAAAATATAAAAAAAGATTTAGTCTGTAAGCTGATAAGAGGAAATGTTGACACAAGAATTAAAAAACTAAACGATAATCTATATGATGCAATAATTTTATCTTATGCAGGTATTAAATCATTAGGTTTAGAAGAAAATATTTCCCAAATTTTTTCAACTTCAGAAATAATTCCAAGTGCTGGTCAAGGAGTAACAGCACTACAATGTAGAAGAAATGATCAAGATTTGATAGAGATGCTAGATAAAATTAATCACAAAATAACACATAACTGTATTAAAGCTGAAAGAAATGTGCTCAAGGTTTTAGAAGGTGACTGCGAAACAGCAGTAGGTGCATTTGCAGAAGTTAAAAATGATAAGATAATCCTTGAAGCAGAACTTTTTTCTTTAGATGGAACAAAAAGATTTCATGTCAAATTATCAAAATATTCAAAATTAGCAGGAGAACTTGGAACAGAAGTTGGTGAAATATTAAAAAAACAATCTAATAATTTATATAAAAAATAAAATGCACATATTATTAACCAGACCTCTAGAAGATTGTTATGAAATTATTTTAAAATTTCAGTCCTTAGGTCACGAAGTTTCTCATTTACCTTTAATAACTATTGAAGGTTTAAAATATGAATCTTTAAATTATAAAGACCTTAATGCAATTATTTTTACTAGTTCTAATGCAATTAAGTTTTTGGATATTAAAAGTATGAATAAAAACATTAATTGTTTTTGTGTAGGAAATGCTACTGAAAAAAAAGCTAGAAGTAATGGCTTTCAAAATGTTTTTGCCGCTGAAGGGAATGTGGATAATTTAAAAGAATTAATTTTACAAAACCTCAAACCTTCTGAAGGTAAGTTACTTTATATTAGTGGAGAAACTATCTCTAGTAATCTAGATAAGGAATTAATCTCAAATGGTTACACTATAGAACGAGTAATTAACTACAGGGCAAACCCAGTTGAGAAATATGATGAAGATTTTATTGAAAGATTAAAATTAAAAATGCCTGAAATCACTTATATTTATTCACAAAATAGTGCGATTAACTTCTTAAAAATGATTAAAAATTATCAACTAGAAAGCCTATGGATGAATACTAATTTAATGTGTATAAGTGAAAAAACCTCCTCAATTCTTAATGAAATTAAGTGGAAGAAAATTTTTCTTTTTAATCCTGGAGAAGAGGAGTTTTTGCTATATAAAATTTAATTATGGACATATTTAGCAATTTTAGTGACCTGTTTATCTCTGTTTGGTCTAAAGGAATTCGAGGAGTCGATATTTTTCAAATACTAATTGGTATTGGAATATTTTTTATTTTTTTAATTTTTAGAGGAATAATAAGTAAAGTAATTATAAAAAGATTAGAAGCCATTGCAAAGAGAACTACAAATAAATTAGATGATACTTTTGTTCATGCAATGGAAGGACCAGCTAGGTTTTTACCTATTGTTTTGGGTTTTTTTATTGCAAGTTATTATATGTCTTTTGGTGAAGATGCTAGGGTTGTAGTTGATACAATCAACAGGACTTTAATAACAATCTTAATTTTTTGGTTAATTCATCAAATTGTTGAACCAATTTCTTATATATTGAGTGGATTAGATAAAATGTTAACTCGTGAGTTAATTGGCTGGATTATTAAATCTTTAAAAATTTTAATTTTTATTTTAGGCTTAGCAGCTGTTCTTGAACTTTGGGGAATAAAAATAGGACCAATTATTGCTGGACTTGGTTTATTTGGTGTTGCAGTAGCTTTGGGTGCACAAGATTTATTTAAAAATTTAATTTCAGGAATTTTAGTTTTAGTTGAAAAAAGATTTAAGATTGGTGATTGGATTTTAGTAGAAGGTATTATTGAGGGTATTGTTGAAAAAATTGGTTTTAGATCAACTGTCTTAAGAAAGTTTGATAAATCTTTAGCTATAATTCCTAATTTTCAGTTTGCAGAGAATGCGGTCATAAACATTAGTGAAACAACTAACTGGAGAATTGATTGGGCAATAACCCTTCAGTATGACACCACAGTTGATCAGTTAAAAAAAATAAGAAATGAAATTGAAAATCATATTAAGAAAAGTGATGATTTTGATAATGCTGTAGGAGTTGCTGTGCGAATTGAAAAGTTTTCAGATAGCTCTATAGATATGAGAGTTAGATGTTTTACTGCCTCTAATAGTTTTAGCACGTGGTTAGAAGTTAAAGAAAAACTTGCAATTGAAATTAAACAAATTGTAGAAGGAAATAGTGCAGCATTTGCTTTCCCAAGTCAGTCAATTTATATTGAGAAAAAATGATAGCTATTTTTTATTTAGCTCTTCAACTATTAAAGCTGTATTCTTACGTGGTAATTGCAAATGTAGTCATCAGCTGGCTTGTTTCCTTTAATATTATAAATACTCAAAACAGGTTTGTTTACTCAATACTAGAAATGACTTATCGATTAACTGAGCCAATGCTTAATAGAATAAGACGATTTCTTCCTAATTTAGGATCACTAGATATTGCACCGGTAATATTACTGTTATTGATTTGGTTTATAGAAATGTGTATGAAGCTGTACATTG
>Ga0209709_10003447_pt1 | contig 13115 bp, 13 predicted proteins | sample ArcticOcean_MG_C_2_FD_187435 | JGI IMG/M metagenome (GOLD analysis project Ga0209709, IMG submission 187435) | Marine microbial communities from western Arctic Ocean - ArcticOcean_MG_CB4_136 (SPAdes) (version 2) | ecosystem: Environmental > Aquatic > Marine > Oceanic | place: Arctic Ocean... | reverse complement strand
TAATGTAATCAACAACTTCTTGAAACTTTTCATCAGGAATATCTTTATAAGAGTTGCCAAACTTCTCTTTGACACATAGAGCAACATGAGCGTAGGGGTTTCTTCCTTTAGGATGATTAGGGTGACTGGGAAGTTGACCTAGTAAATAATCGCCAGCTTCCTGTATCATTTTCCACACTTTACTTGCGTTTTCTTTGTTCATATCTCACTAAACACTTGTTTATCTCAAAATGTCTATTTGGCGTCAAATTAATTTTTTATAAATATCTTTATATTGACTAGATACAGTCTCATATGAAAATTTTTTAACAATTTTATTTCTAATATTTATAGACATTGTCTGTCTAGTGGATTCATTATTAAGTAAATTTATTCCTTTTGCTAAATCTTCAATGTTCAAATATTCAGCCAAATACCCATCATGGTCGTGTTCAATTATATCTTCAACACCAGTTCCTTTAAAACTAACACAAGGTAAAGAGCAAGCTCCAGCCTCTAGGGCAACTAGGCCAAAAGCTTCGAGTCTACTTGGAACTATTAAAATATCACATGCGGAGTAAATTGTTATTAATAAATCATTGTTATTATTAAACTTGTTATCAAATATTATAAAATCATAATCATAAATTTTTTTTATTTTATCTAGGCCATCCGCATTACCCAATATGACTATAGTAAATTTATTTTTTTCTATGTCTAGTTTTGTTAGAGATTTTAGCAATAAATCAAATCCTTTTCTATTATCTGTAATTCCATTAAAGGCACTAAATAAAAAATATTTTTTACTAATATCAAACTTTAAAATTTTTTTTGCTTTATCTTTGCCAATTGATTTCCACTTATCAGAATCAATAGTACACGGAATTGTATAAATCTTGTTTTCTCTAAAAATATAGCTTTGCTTTGCTAGTTTTTCCAACCATTTACTTATACAAATTATAACAATGTCTTTACTAAAATATTTTATTTTTCTATTTAAAACCCAATTTTCGACATTAAAAAATTTTTTTTGATCAAATTTTTTATTTGGAAACCTATAAAAATCATTTTCAGTATAATGCAAGCTTCCAATGAAAGGCCACATATCTGCTAGAGTCCAGACCATAGGTTTATTTATTTTTTTAATTTCCTTTAATGAAATCATTTCATTACAGACCCAATTTAAATTAACAACATCAAAATCTAAGCCATTAATTTTTTTTGCAAGACCCGTGTCAAATAAGGAGATTGAATTTTTATAAATATTCTTAGCCCCTAAAATTTTTTTTATATTTATTGAAAATAATTTCTTAAATTTGTGTAAAATTAAATCAAACTTACTGTCGAATTGTGAAATTGTATTAATTATATTTTCATTTTTTTCAGTAACTAGAAGTGATGAATTTATTGAATTTTTGTTAAGGGCTTCTACCAATCTTGAACAGTGTATTGCTGCACCTCCATTGTTGTCACTGTAATTAACGTGTAAAATTTTCATTGTTTTTACTAAATCAATATTTTGATTATTTTTTCTTGAGACTAAATTTTAATTTTAGTGTAAAAGCTTTTTTTGGCAACAGCAAATAAATGACAACTTCCTGTATCATTTTCTATAGTTTACTTGCGTTTTCTTTATTCATAAGTATTACATACTATAAAAATAGTTTGTGATTAAATAAAGTATAAATATGAGCTTTAAAGATAATGTTGACCTATATGTTGAGCGATCAGCTAAGTTACTAAAATTTAGTGATGATCTTATAGATCATATTAAATCCACACATTCATTGATTAAAGTTAATGTTGGTGTTGAGATTGATAAAAAAATTCACAACTTCACTGGCTGGAGAGCTGTTCATTCTGAACATATTTTGCCCAGTAAAGGTGGAATGCGTTACTCGATAAATGTAGATCAAGACGATACTGAAGCATTAGCATCATTGATGACGTATAAGTGTGCAATAGTGGATATTCCTTTTGGTGGGTCTAAAGGAGGATTAAAAATCAATCCCAAAGATTATACTGAACAACAACTTCGTTTAATTACAAAAGCTTTTGCAACTAAGTTAATAAATAAAGGTTTTATATCACCGGCAATTAATGTTCCTGCACCTGACGTCGGCACTTCTGAGAAAGAAATGGATTGGATTAAAGATACTTATAAATCTTTGAAACCTGAAGACATCAATTATAGAGGCTGTGTTACTGGCAAACCAATTCATAGTGGAGGTATAGCTGGTAGAACAGAGGCAACAGGCAGAGGTATAGAGGAGGTGATTAGAGAATTATTTAGACATAAGGATGTTGTTAAAGAAATAAAATTAAAAAATCAACTAAAAGATAATTTAATCATCATTCAAGGATTTGGTAATGTAGGAAGCAATTTAGCAGAACACTTATATAATAGAGATAAGGCAAAAATTATTGCCATAGGTGAGAGTAATGGATATTTGTATAATAAAAAAGGTATTGACATAAATAATTTAATTAAATTTTATAAAAAAAATAAAACTATCAATAATAATAAACTTGGTGAATTTTACAAAAGACCAGATAAATTGCTAGAGTTAGAATGTGATATCTTAATACCTGCGGCCTTAGAAAATGCCATCACAATAAAAAATGTTAAGAAAATAAAAACTAAAATAATTATAGAGGCTGCAAATGGACCTGTTACTTTTGAAGCAGATAAAGAATTGAATAAAAGAGGAATAATGATTTTACCTGATATTTATGTTAATGCAGGTGGGGTTGTTGTTTCTTATTTTGAATGGGTTAAAAACATATCTCACATAAGATTTGGGAGAGTTGAAAAGAGATTTCAAGAGCATAAAATATTAGATCTTATTAACTTAATTGATCAAAAAACAAAAACAAAAACAAATCCTGAGTTAATTTCTAAAATAATTCATGGTGCAAATGAAGAGGACTTGGCTTATTCGGGTTTAGAAGATTCAATGCGGAATGCTTTTAATGAAATTTTGCAAATTAAGAAAAAAATTAAAAAATCTTTTAGAGAGAGCACTTATTACCTTTCTTTACAAAAAATCAGAAAATTTTATACACCAGAAGGTTTCCCAAAAAGATAATATTAAGTTATTTTAATTAATCTCATTTGATCCAGAACACCCCCTATTTATTTAATAATCCAAAAAACGATATTTATTAAATAAACTAAAACACCATAAAATATAAACATTAGGATTTTTTCTTTCCCTGTTTTTTCATTCCAATTCAATTTAAATAATACTGATGGAGTTGATATCAATAAGATAACTCCAACTATAATTACAAGTATTGATAAAATTATAAATACATTCATAAATTTTTATTATATTATACTAATATCAGCCAAACAATTGGAGGTCTAAAAAATTTGGTCCACAATGTCATTTTAGTCGTTTTATTCCATATAATCAGCATGAAAGAATGTTAACGATGTGTTAGACCAGCTCAATAAGTAATCACCAACACTTCTGTGTTATTTTTCATATTTTTTTATCTTTAAAAAAATTACTCTAAAATTAATTTGACCCAAAATAGACATCAAAACTGTTGATAGATATAGTTAATAATCACTTTCATTGTATGTGAACTTTGTTACCGTTAATTAACTATTGATTATGATTCGATAGATAATAAAAAAGGGAGCGTATATGAAAATACTTCAAGGATTAACAGGAACAATAACTAGTTTAACTAATGTAGTTATTGCTTTACTTGGCCTAGGTATAGTTGTTTCTCTACTTGGTGGAAATGTACCATTTGTAGGTGGAGTTGCAGAAAATATCATTGGATTGGTTCAAGGGTTGGGTGATGCTGGTATAGTTGGTTTAGTAGCTGCTATTATCATTCTTAACTTATATAAATAAATATAGTTAAAATTAGCATTCCCTCTTTTAGAGTGCTAATAATCGCAATAAAATCCCTAATCTTTCATACCAAGATTAGGGATTTTTTGATAGGAAAGTAAAAAATGAATAATTGGATTTTAAAAGTACAGTCATATTTAAATAAATTTCTTGAACTAGGTGTTCTTTTATTAGGTGTATCGGTAATTGCTGAAATATTATTTGGACCAAACGTGGCTTTTTTTGGCTCACAGGTTACTAACAATTTAATTAATCTGCTTAATAGCTTAGGAGAACAGGGTGTTGCAGCGTTAATAATCATTTTTGCGGTAATATTTGTTTACAGAAAATATTTAAAATAATTATTTGTTTTTGTAGGCTAAAGATTCCTTTTCTCTGTTGAACCAGGGTAGAATATTTTTTGTAAGTCTTCATTAGCTTTTTTTCTTGTTTCAACGTCTTCTAGGTCCATTAAGTTACTTGGTCTTTTAGTGTGTTGATGGTATTTAAAGGTATCTCCTCCTCTTGCTTGTTGAACATACATTTTACCTAAAACTTGATTTACATTACTACCAATGTAGCTTTGAACAACAAATCCAATTCTTCTATCGTTACTTTTGTTTAGCCCCGAACCGTGAACTATCGCTGGATGATGCAATGACATTTGCCCTGCTCTTAAAACTAAAGGGGTTGTTTTATCTAAGGGAACATTTTCAACAGTTTGGCCTCTAGTTAATAGATTGCTCTCATCATATGTTTGTTCATGATGTCTGATATTATCTTTATGTGAGCCAGACCACATTCTCATGCAACCATTTTCTTCATTAGCATCAGTTATTGCCAACCAAGCTGTTACCCAATTATGTGGTTCCAACCCAATATATGTTGCATCTTGATGAAAACTTACAAACCCTTTTTTGTCAGGATTCTTAATAAATAAAGTTGTTCCACAAATAAGAATATTTTTTCCAATTATACTTTCAACAGCATCTAGAATTTTAGAATTATGACAAACTTCATCGAGCATGGGAGAAATCATATGTACATAATTTCTTCCTGCTCCTTTTAGCTCATCAGGCCATCTAGTTTCAATGTTTTCTATTTCTTTTCTTATCTCAAACGCTTCATCTTTAGTTAAGACTTCTATTGGTGCCACATAACCATTATCATTATATTCTTGAAGTTGATTTGAAGACAATTTAGGCATATTATTTAAAAATATTATATGAGCGCTTCTATTTCTTCAATAAATTATTGCCCAGTAAAATCTGTATCAATTCAAAGTATTGATGTGTGTGAAATAAAAAAGAATATTGGAATTGTAGGAGATAGAATTTTTGCATTTGCCAAAGATTTAGAGGCAGATAAAGCATTATTATTTGAAAAAAGCCCAGAGGAGAGAAAAGGTAAGTGGAATAAAGTTTTAACTCTTAAAAATTCTCCAGTTTTAAATAAATATAACTTTTTGTTTAAGGAAAATAAATTAACACTAACTTTTAAAGATAAGAAAATTCTAACAATTAATGCGAGTGAATTAAATGAACGTCAATTACTCTCAAATAAAATTATAGAATTAGAAAGTTCTTTAAAGGAACCTATAGTTTTAATGAAAAATGAAGAATCACCTTTTTTTGACACATCAATCTCAAATAAAGTTGATTTTATTAATTCAGTTTCACTTTTAAACATACAAAGCATCAATGATTTCCAACAAAAAATAGATAAAAAAGTAGAAATATCTAGATTTAGAGGAAATATATGTATTGATGGAATTAAGCCTTGGGAAGAACAAGAGTGGGTTGGAAAGATAATTAAGATTAATAATGTTTCTTTTAAAGTTGAAAAGAAAATACCAAGATGTGTTGCGATTAATTTAAAACCTCAAACGGATGACAACAGTTTAAATTTACTTCAGGCTTTAAAAAAAACATATAACCATTTTGATATGGGAATCTATCTAACTGCTTTAGATGACGGAAAGGTAGAAGTTGGCAACCAAATTGAAAGCAATTAATAAAGTTTTTTATTTATATCAACCTAAGATTGAACATTTCATACTATACAAACTGGTGTAATTTTGTTTTAATTATTAAAATAAACTTAATAAGAGGGAAAAAAAATGAATAGATTTTTAAAATTGATTGGAGTTTCTCTTGTACTTCTTTTTAGTATTTCTGCTGTTAGCGCTGAAACGTTAACTAGCAAACTAGAGGGTGGTCACAAGTTAAGACTTGGTTTTGGTACTGCTGTACCGTGGGCGTATGCTGGAGATAATGGTGAAGCTCTGGGATTTGTTAACATGATTGCGTTAACAGTTCTTGAAGAAATGGGAATTACTGATCATGAAACTAAAGTATTTGAATGGTCTGGATTAATACCTGGACTAAATGCAAATCGTTCAGACATGGTTACTGGCGGTATGTATATTCTAAAAAGTAGATGTGCAAACATGAACTTTTCTGACCCTATAGGTGTTTTTGGTGATGCTATGCTAGTTCCAAAAGGAAACCCTAAGGGAATTTATAATTATGCAGATGTTATTAAAACTGGTGCAAAACTTGTAACTGGTGCTGGCTTTAATACTGTTGAAGCTGCTAAAAAGTATGGTGTTCCAGAAAGTCAAATGATGTTAGTAGAGGGAGAAGTTGGAATCCTTGCCGCAATGAAAGCTGGTAGAGCTGATGTTGCTGTTCAAACTTTCTTTGGTGCTAAAGAACATGAAGAAAAAACTGGTGGTGCATTTGAAGTAACTGATCCTAAATTAATGCCTAAAGAAACTTTAAATGTAGTCGGTATTGGTTTTAGAAAAACTGATGTTGAATTCAGAGATAACTTCAATAAAGCATTAGCAAAAGTTATGGCTAACCCAGCAATAATGTTGAAAAGAGCAGGAGAGTATGGGTACGATAAAGCTCAACTTCCGCCTCCTTCAATGAGTACTGAATGGGCTTGTTCAACTAAGTAGTAAAAAATAGATTAATTTGATCAGGCGATGAATAAAAGTCGCCTGATTTTTTTTTAAATTGAATTAAAGGTTTTAACTGTGAGTTATTTTTCGTTCTTAGCTGAACATGGATCTACATTATTATTAGGTACTGTAACTACACTTAAAGTATTAGTTTGTGCCACTATTTTATATGTAATTATCTCTATAATTTTTGGATTGATGCGTGTTTCAAATAATTCAGTTATTCAAGGTGTTGCAACAGTATATATAGAATTTTTTAGAGGAACATCTTTACTAGTTCAGTTGTTTTGGTTTTATTATGTTCTACCTTTTTTTGGTATCTCGCTAGAGGCATTTACTGCTGGTGTTGTTGCAATAGGAATGAACTTTGGGGCTTATGGAGCTGAAATTGTTAGAGGCGGAATATTGGCAGTACCTAAAGGTCAGTGGGAAGGAGCTCATGCATTAAATTTTAGTCCTTTTAAAAGAATGAAAAATATTATTATACCTCAAATTTTTCCAATTATACTTCCACCAGCAGCAAATTTAACAGTAGAACTTTTAAAAGCGACAGCATTAGTAGCTTTAGTTACAGTTGTAGATTTAACATTTGAAGCAAAACAAATTAATGCAATCACATGGTTATCTGCCCAATGTTTTGGAACCGCACTTATAATATATTATATTATATCAAGGTTTTTTCTTGTCCCTTTCTTGCGTTGGTTAGAGGTTCTTGCTGCAAGAAAAGTTGGAAAGGAAAAGACATAACATGAATGCAGAATGGAAATGGGATTTTGCATTTCAAATATTACCGAAATTGTTATGGGCAACTTTGAATACCATTATGGCAGCAGGCATAGGTTATGCAATAGCATCTGTAGTTGGCTTATTATTTTTGTTAGGTCAACGCACACCATATAGAGTCATAAATATAATAGTTAGAGAAATTGTAGAATTTATTCGATCAACACCACTTCTTATACAATTATTTTTTGTTTACTTTGTTGGACCTCAATTTGGTATAGTTTTATCGGCGTGGGTATCTGCAATGATAACCATAGGTCTTCATTTTGGCACCTATCTTTCTGAGGTTTATAGAGGTGCATTAGAAGGAGTTCCTAAAACACAATGGGAGGCTTGTAGAGCATTAAATTTTTCAACAATATACACGTATAAAAGAATAATTTTCCCTCAAGCGTTTCCAATCGCTATTCCAGGGATGGGAAATTATTTAGTTGGAATTTTTAAGGACACACCTTTGTTATCGACAATTGGTGTTGCTGAATTGTTTCATGCAGCAACAGCAGTGGGAGGGTATCATTATCGTTATTTAGAACCATATACTATGGTTGGAATTATATTTTTAATTCTTTCTATACCAGCTGCTGTAGGAATAAGAAAATTAGAAAGATCAGTTAATAAGGCTCAAGGTAAAACAAAACAATAAATAAAGAGAAACTATGAATGACAAAAAAAAATCTGAAGAAATATTAGTAAAATTTTCTGATGTTACTAAACAGTATGGAGATCTAGTTGTTTTAGACAAGCTTAATTTAGAAGTTAAAAAAAATGAAATGCTTTCAATTATTGGTCCATCTGGGTCTGGTAAAACAACAGTATTAAGAGTTCTGATGACTTTAGAAAAGATTAATCAAGGTGTGATTTATTTAGAAGATGAACCTTTAACACATATGCATGAAAAAGAAACACTTGTAATTGCTAGTGAAAAATATTTAAGAAAAAGAAGATCAAAAATAGGAATGGTATTTCAGCAATTTAATTTATTTCCTCACATGACTGCTTTACAAAATTGTATTGAGGCTCCAATAGAAGTGCTTGGTATGAAAAAAGAAGATGCAGAAGAAAGAGCCCTAGGATTGTTAGACTTAGTCGGTTTATCTGATAAAAAAGATGAACACCCTTCACGTCTATCGGGTGGTCAGCAACAGCGTGTGGCGATAGCAAGAGCTTTAGCAATGAGACCTAAAGTAATGCTTTTAGATGAGATTACATCAGCCTTAGACCCTGAAGTTGTTGGTGAAGTTTTAAACGTAATACGATCTTTAAATAAAGAGCACGATTTGACTATGATTATGGTGACGCATCAGATGGGATTTGCTCGTGAAATATCAGATAGAGTTTGTTTCTTTGATGAAGGAAAAGTTGTAGAACAAGGTCCCCCTAAAGAATTATTTGATAATCCTAAAAATGAACGTACACAGAAGTTCCTACATGCAGTTCTTGATGCTAACTAGTTTTTGCAAAATTTAATGGGTAATTAGAGTAATTAACTTACTTTTTGAAAGTCTTTTTTAAAAACATCAACATCTATGTTGATACGTTCCATTAAAAACCTTCCTAGGACTCGTACTTGATCTCCATCGTAATTTCCGTAAACAGCACTTAATTCAGTTTTCATGGCATTTATTTTTTCAATATCATAGTTTATTTCATAAACTGTATCTTTTGAAAATTTTTCAAAAGGCAATTCTGAACTTAATAACCATTCAGGAAAATCAAAATTCATTTTTAGGTTATATTTGGAAATGTTTTCTGGCTTTTTATTTTTTCCAAAAATTTCTTTAATCATATATAGATTTTTAAGCCAAACCTCTGATGATTCAATAACACCATTAAATTTTTTATCATAATTATTTTTAAACTTAGTTTTAATAACATAAAAAATTGTTGAAATTATATCTTCTAAAATTAAAAGACTTTTTGCATTATATTTTGAAGCTAAGTTTTCACCTATTTCTCCCTTAATAAGTAAATCAAAGTTACTATCCTTTAAATAAAAATTGGTGGCCTCTTCTCTTGAGTCAAAAAGCTCATTAAGAGATTCTTTGCAAAAATCACTATATAAATTTTTAAATTCCCCAGTAAAATCAGGATCTTCAATAACATCTGTTAATTTTCTAGAAAATTCAAACCAATTAATACCTAATTTTTCAGTTAATTTATTAATAGGAGAAAATACTGTATTGGCTAAAAGTTTTACTATTATGCTATAATTTCTACAATTTAGATAACTTTGAAATGACATTGTATTTGTTTCCACACAAACTCTTTCTATTTCAAAACACTTTCTTCCTCTATACTCGCCAAATTGTTTTGGCAGTATTCTATATTTTTCTTTCATTTGAAATCTATTAATTGCCCGGTCTCTTCCAAGCTCAGCTCCACATAGCATCATTAAAGTATAAGTCCCTGCTTGAACATTGTGATCCATTAAAAATTTTATTCCCTCATAATAAGATTCTTCAGTTTCATTCGGGAGAGGAATAATTATTTCAGATGAAGGACTTTTTCCTCTTTTTTTTAATTCCTCAATAAAATCTACATATTGATCTAGCGTCCAATTTTTTCTTTTGATATCAGTTAATGTTTCCGTATTTATTGACTGCATAGATAAGCCAAAGTTTACCGTATTGTCTAAAATATCATTTATTTTAAGCATATTTTCTCTATTGCTTTTTGGAGTTATAGCCTCAACATGTTTTGGCCAATCATACTTATCCATCACTCCTTTAATTTTATGAGCAAAGTCAACATCTTTTTCAAAGAGTCCAAAATTTGAATCCGTTATAGTTACCGTTTTTGTTCCATTTGGTATCTTTGATAATTTTTCGCCAACATAATACATTTCTTCAGTTAATCGTTGAGTACTGAATGACGCTATTTTACTTTGATCTAATCCTTGGTCACAAAAAGTACATTGAAATGGACAGCCTCTAGCTGTTTCAAAAGCAGGTACCATTGTACCATCTAAAAATTTATCTAACATTCCATTTAAGTAAGGCGACGGAATAATATCTCTACCGTAAGCTTTCACCGAACCGTCCATTCCGATTCTAGGTATGTATGCACCTACAAGTAATTTGCTCTTGCATTTTGTTAAACTAGCACATCCTTTAATTGGTTTATCTGTACTTTTCATTGATTCAACTGAAAAATTATTATCAATAAAGATTTTTACCAACTCAAGAAAAGCCACTTCACCGTCGCTGTAAGCAAAATAATCAACAGATGGTCTTTCAATTAAGTAATCTAAACATTTGGTGTATGTTTGATCTTCAATATTATCTTTAATTTGTCTAGCTCCTGTTCCAGCAGGAAATTCAGGACCACCCAGAACAGTAAGAATTTTAGAGTTTACTTGTTTTGCATATTCACAAATATTGTTAGATAGACCTGCATTCCATATATAATTTGAGGTAGCTACTATTTCTGGTTTGAAATTATCAATACATTCAAATGTTTCATCCGGTTTTGTACAAAGCACCAAATCTAATTCTACTAAACCCTTTAACCTATCTTTTATATAAGAAGCTATATATCCAATATTTATAGGAGCATAATTTGAATGCGTACCAACAGTATCGTGCCTTGGGTCTACTAGTAAAATTTTAATTTTTTTCATTATCAGTTGATATTGTAATAGCAGTATCGTGGATAATTTTCTATAGCTATAGTACGAATGCCCCATATGGGTCTAGCTACTTTACTTATATTTTATCGCCAATTAACTGACAATATCATTACCTGGGTCCACTTTTTCAACTATTTTTGGCTCTTCAATAGGTTCTGTTGTTGGGTTTAACTCAATTCCAGCAGGTGTGATTGTTGAGGGCATGGCAACGAATTGAGAATCTGGGTTTTCAACTGTTTGTCTAATCCTCATTCTATAGATACCAAACATACCTATTAAAGCATGAAAGAAAAGTAAAAATATAAAAAAACCATTGGAGCCAACAAAATTCATAAAAATTGAACAAAGGAATGGACCACTCATTGCGCCCAAGCCAAATGTAAATTGTATACCAGCTCCAGCTGCTACAAATTTTTCTTTTGGTATATAATCATTAGTGTGTGCACAAATTAAAGAAAACATTGGCAAACTACAAATTGAAAATAAAATTAAAAAAATAAAAAACCATACTTTGCTTGTACCTAGTTCCCCTGGTAAATACATCTGACCTGAAGATATGATAGCAAATAGTGCAAAAACACTAGCACCAAAAGTTGAGATGACTATTACCTTTCTTCTGTCATATTTATCAGAAAGTTTTCCAATAGGATATTGTGAAATGGCACCAGAAATTGCCAAAAGAAAAGTTACAAGTGATATTTGAAAGATAGTAAAATTCATTGATGCAGCATATACTGCCAATAATGTGAATAGTGCAGATTGGATTGTTCCATAAAAGAGAGCACTTACCATTCCAAAAGGAGAAGTTTCATAAAGTTCTTTTAAAGGCATACCTTTGATTTTTTTAAATGTAGGAGGTTTTTTTTTAGTTAAAAGAATAGGTATAAGCGCAACAGATGTAATAATTGAAACTAATATAAATGGTTGATAGCTTTGAGGGCTACTAAAATTTAACAAGAACATTCCTATGCCCATCGATCCATATAAAATAACCATATAAATAGATAAAACACTTCCTCTATTTTTATTACTAGATCTATCGTTTAACCAACTTTCAGCAACAGTATAAATACAAACCATACTTATTCCTGTTAAAACTCTTAAAACAAACCAAATATATGGATTAATAAAAATTGAGTGAACTAAAATAATTAAAGATGCTAAAGAAGCGAAAGCTGCAAAGACTCTAATGTGACCAACTCTTGATATGAGATTAGGAATAGTTGATGCACCAATAAAGTATCCAACAAAATATCCTGACATCATAAAACCAGTAGCAGCAAGACTGAACTCTTCCTGAACAGCTCTTACACCCAGGAGTGAGCTCTGAAATCCATAGGCCATCATTAAGAAACCCATGCCCAAAAACAATGCCCAAGAATTTTTTAATACTTTATTCATAAAATTGACCGTACTTATTTGCGATCTACTTGTAAATCAAGTCTTTATTGTGACAGATTTAAGATTTTTTTAATTTGATGAAAGAGTGGATTGCAATGGCAGTAATGATAACAGCTCCACCCTGTATAGTTTCAAGACTTGGCTGTTCCTTAATAATTAGCCATACCCAGATAGGTCCAATAATTGTCTCTAATAAGAAAAATAAGTTCACTTCAGCAGCGGGTATAAACCTAGGAGCTATGGTAACCAATACAAAGGGTATGGCAACACACATAATACACATTAGTGGAATTATAATTAAGTCACTGTCTATTAATACGAAACTTTCAATGAACAGAAGAGCAAATAGTGCCACTATTAACTTACCAACAACAGCTGCAGGGATAAGGTTTTTGTCCTTTGCAGACCTAATAGTAACCGCACCTACGGCTAAACCTAAAGCAGTTATTAAGCCTAATATATCTCCAAAAAAGTTACCTAATTGTATTGAATCGTAGAATATATA
>Ga0209709_10003444_pt1 | contig 13121 bp, 14 predicted proteins | sample ArcticOcean_MG_C_2_FD_187435 | JGI IMG/M metagenome (GOLD analysis project Ga0209709, IMG submission 187435) | Marine microbial communities from western Arctic Ocean - ArcticOcean_MG_CB4_136 (SPAdes) (version 2) | ecosystem: Environmental > Aquatic > Marine > Oceanic | place: Arctic Ocean... | reverse complement strand
TAGACATATAAACTACCTGTCTCGTACACATTAATACTACACACCATAACTTAGTGTCGTAATCTATTCTTATAGACATAGTTCCTCCTTTAGTATGTGAAAAAAAGGTTTTTGGGGTAGGAATCAAACCTACTTCTCTTACCGTTGGTTAAATGATAAGCGAGAAAATCAAGTTAATTATGCTTAACCATGTCTTTCCTTGACACTCAGTTCTCCACCCAAATTTGTTACTAAATATTGATGTTATAGTCTTTATTCTGACTTTAAATAAACATTGGACAGACGGACATTGTCTTACTAACATCATTCATGAATCCTGTGGGATAGGAATCCCTCCATGTGTTGCTTTCAGTTTCCGATGACAGGGTCAACATTCTAATGCTACCCGTCTGTTCCTCCGAGTACAGTGTTGCACTGCAATTACCAAATCTGTGGGACAGAAATGACAATTCAATTATACGTTTGGTTCATTCAATAGAATCCCCATCCTATCAAATTTAGCGTCTGAAGGTTGCCCATTTTTCAGGACTGCACCAGTATTATCTCAGACTTACTGTTTGGTATAAGTTACATATATATAAGGAAGTACTCGTAAGCGTATGTATTAACGAAAGGACATATCATCATCTCGATAAGTATTAGTATCCTATCTATATATCTATTGATAAGAATAATAAACCATACAATACAATATATAACCAGAGGAGGCAGTTTGCTAAGCTGCCCCCAACCCAACAAGGAGTATATCTTATCGTCTAACGAAATTACCTTTAGCATGGTTCTGCAAATCAGCTGCAGTATTTCTCCATGATGCCTGGTCACCAGACTGTGCTATCTTAGCCACGGAGTCAGCAACTATAGCATACCTAGACGCGACCTTCCTAGCATCTACAATACCAAGCACAAATTGCTCAGCTACAGCGATACCGAAGAAAGTATCAGCACCTATGCCATCAAGGTCCGACATATGCTTAGTGCCTTTTCTTATACCTTCAAGTATTAGTTCAATTGCATTCATGTTCTATTCCTTTATAGTAGTTTGTTTACATTCGAATAATCATTTAAAACTAAATCAAAAATAACGTAATAACATTAGTTAAAACCCCTTTATAAGGGGTATCGTTTTATTATAAGGACGGGCATTAAAATCCTACAATTTTTCAAAGTTATCCTTTTTTTCATTTGACATATGCTTTAATTTCAAGGGTGTGTGGGTGGGCTTAAATAATAGATATAAAAAATATAATATATATAATTACTGTAGTACATGACTAGCTGGAGAATCAGTAACTTCCAATATGGCAAAAGTAATTAAAGAGATAGCTAATATGTCCATGTCTGGGCAAGAATTTGTTCTTGAAAACATGGCAAAAAAGCTTGTTCCTATATCAATAGATGGGAGTACGTACATGATACCAAAGGAAGTAAGTGAGTTAATCGAAATGTTAGTTGCGGATACTAGTGAGACAGTACAAAGTAAAAAAGATAAACCACACAGTATATGACGAGATAGACGAGGTTCCTCCCCAAATTAAAGTTAAAAAAAGTTGGAGAACTTCGAATGTACATGAATGGGTACTTGCCGATGACGGTGGAGTGTTGCAAGTTTTAAGGAAAGGTGTAATGCAAAAATCCAAAGGTAAGAAAAGAGCAATAAATTATATAGGCACTTGCACAGGTACATATCCATGTACGAAATCTGCTGTTTTAGATACTTCAAGAAGAAAGAATATATATTCTTTTAGTGGAGAATATTCGCAGACTTTAATAGAGCAAAGACGTAAATTAACAAGCAATGAAGAAATATTCGTTCAGTATCTAGCGAGCGGCATACCAATGAGAGAAGCTTATTTAAGGGCTTTCCCAACAAATGATGAGAGATATGCTTTGTCGCAAGCCAAGACAATAACTAAAACAGAGAGGATAAAGACTGCTATGAAGAAAGAACTAGAACCTATTGTAAATGAATTAGGGATTACTCCAGAATATATACTTGGGGTTATAAAGGATATTGCTGAGATGTCTGAGAGAGATGAAACAAGGCTTAAAGCCGTTACAAAATTATCTGATATATTGGATTTAGAAGATAAAAATGCTACGAGAGTTACTCAATTAACTGGAGCTGTTTTCCAGGGATTTTCTGATACTCAAATAGATAAAGCTTCAAGACCTAATCTTGAAATAACCAAAGGAGAGTAATCCTCAAATGAGATGCCCTAAATGCAATTCAATAAACACAAATAAAAATGGTGTTAAGATATTAGTAACTGGCAATAGAACCCAAGAGTTTAAATGTAGAGATTGTAAAAGGTATTTTTCTATTCAGATTGATGTTGGTGTTGTTCATGAATTAAAGTATGTTGAGCCTGGGGACATATTAGAAGTTGATGGAGGGGAAGAATTAAGAGTACATGGGCTTACTGATGTTCATGTAGGTGCAGTAGAGCATGATTTTAAAAAGCTAGAAGATGCTATTAGAATTATAGATGAAGATGATAATGCCAGATGGTTTGGTAATGGCGATTTATTAGAGTTAATACCTCCTCATTATAAGATTAATCAAAGAGGTCAAGACATTCCACCAGAAGAGCAATATTTAGAGTTTGCAAGATTGGTATCACCTATAAAAGATAAGTGTTTGTTTATTAGGGGAGGCAACCATGATTACTTACGTTCCTTTAATATCCTAGATTTTGATGTATGTAAAGTTCTTGCTAATGAAATAGGTGTTCCATACTACAGGATGCCTGGGTATACAAGAATAACTGCTGGTGGGAAGGAATACAAACTTGTATCTGGTCATGGTAAGGGTGGTGGAAAGAATGGGGATACGGAATTAAATAGCATGGCTGCTGTATATAGTGATGGAGATGTATTTTTCTTAGGTCACAATCATCAATTATATGTCAAACCTATGGATAGTCTAATTATAGGGAAAGATAACACAGAGGAAATGAGGAGAAGGTGGTATATACGAGGTGGTTCGTTTCTTAGATACGCAGATTACGCTAGGTACTCTTTCTATCCCATTATAAGAACTGGGTGGACTACTATGCAATTTAATAAAGAAGGTATTCAATGTTGGGAGAATTGACTGCGTAAGAATGATAAAAGCAAAAAGGGGAAATAAACATCCAAAAGATAAAATTATATTTGTTAACAACCATCAAATAACATATGAAGAACTTGCAAAGATATGTGTTATTTTTTGTGAAAATGAAGATAATATATATCCACCTCCAGAATTTAAAGGAGGCGAAATGTTAAGAGAGTTTTTGAATGAATGCATGATAAGTCGTACAGTTAGTAAGGATATTTTAAAGAAATATAACCTATAAAATTAAAAACAGAAGAAAACTTGACCACTTTTAGTATATAAGCTTAAATTATAGCTATATATAGGATAATAAATGCCAAATACAACCCCAATATCGTCTCCCTTTGAAAAAACACAAACTAAATCCGATAATACAAGTAGAGAAGGAAGAAGAAAGTATTCTGGAGCTGGTGACTGGTACCCAGAAATAGAAGAACAAATTATTAGTTCTAGTTCTAACCTTAAAGATGAAACTATAGAAAATATACCAGAAGAAAAAATAGAAGCAGCTACATTTGACCAAGCAGGATTTTACCAACAATTAGATGATATTAAAGATGAAACTTCAATTGTCCTAAACCAAATGTATCCAGGACAAGATGTCCAAGTTGAGTACATAGGGCATGAAGGAAGAGATTTAGGGACTCAACAACAATATATGGAATCTGGTGCTTCTAAAGCAAGTATTAGCTTGCATCAATTTAATGCCGCGGCTGATTATATAATTACAGTAGATGGAGTAGTCCAAAGTGGGGCAACTCCAGATAGTAATAAATTCTACAGAACCCTTGGCTATGTCGCTAGAGAAAAAGGATTATTTTGGGGAATTCCAGGAGATGGAGGTCATGTTGCTAAAAGCAGATTTGTTAGTGATTTTATAGAAGAATTCCCAGGACAAGCGTATAATGTGCATGGTAAAGAATGGTACGAGAAGCAAACAGATAATCCATCTAGTAAAGTAAGACCTACTATAGAAGCCTTTGATGCTGCTCTTGGTTTAAATAATCCTAATAGAGTATATAAAGAGCAAGGAGACCGCATATATGATGAACTTACGGAACCCATCCCTCCTAATGATAATATAACAAGTTCCCCAGAAACCGCATTAGATTCTTTAAAATTAATAAATAATAATAAAGCTCCATCAAGTCCTTGGTCCGCTCTTAGTTCAAGTAGAAAATGAATATTAATACTAAAAATGTTTCAAAAGCAGAAGAAGCCCTCCAATTAGCTCATAATGATTTGATTGCATTTGGTAAATTATTTCTCCCAGATGATTTTATGAGGTCAGAGACTCCTTTTTTCCATTATGAAGTAGCAGATGCCGTTATGAACAATGATGTTCGCCAATTAGCTGTTATTTTACCAAGAGGTCATGGCAAAACAGTAATGACTAAAGCGAATATATTACATGACTTTCTATTCACTCAAGAGCCTTTGTTTTATGGATGGGTTGCTGCTTCTTCCAAAATTAGCGTTCCTAATCTAGATTATGTTAAGTATCATCTTGAGTATAATGATTCTGTTCAGTATTATTTTGGAGACTTAAAAGGAAGAAAATGGACAGAAGACGATATAGAGTTGAGTAATGGATGTAAACTTATATCTAAATCAAATTTATCTGGTATTCGTGGAGGGGCGAAACTGCATAAAAGATACGACCTTATTGTATTGGACGATTTTGAAGATGAAAATAACACAATCACTCCAGAAGCACGGAATAAGATTTCTAATCTTGTTACTGCTGTTGTCTTTCCTGCGTTAGAACCAAAGACCGGCAGGTTGAGAATAAATGGAACTCCTGTCCATTATGATGCATTTATACAGAGAATACTTGTTGGATATGAAAAAGCTAAAAAAGAAGAAGAGCCATTTAGTTGGGATGTAATTACATATAAAGCTATCCAAGAAGATGGCACTCCATTGTGGTCAAGTTGGTTTGGGCATGAGGAGATGAAGAGAAAGAAGAAGTTTTACGCAGATAGTGGAACTCCCCAGAAATTCTATCAAGAGTATATGATGGAAGTTCAATCGTCTAAAGACGCTATTTTCACAAGAGACCATATTAAATATTGGGATGGAGATTTTATTAAAGAGCCAGAGACTGGTATGACTTTCTTAAAAATAGATGGCGAAGATGTCCAGCCTTGCATGACTTTTGTTGGAGTTGACCCTGCTACAGATTCTGCTAGGAGAGACAGCGACTTTAGTGTTATTATTGTTGTGGCTGTAACCCCTAATAATAATATATATATTCTAAACTACGAAAGAAAGAGGGGATTACCAGTACTCTCTATCCCTGGAACTGAAAGTAAGGGGATAGTAGATTATATTTTTGACTACGCTCACTTCTATAACCCTTCCTTGTTTACCATTGAAGATACGTCCATGAGTAAACCAATATTTCAATCAATACGAGCAGAGATGAGAAGAAGGAATGATTTTAGTATAGGGTTCAAAGCAGAGAAGCCTGGGAATAGAATGAGCAAAAGAGACAGGATACAAGAGATACTTGCTCAAAGATTCGCTGTTGGGCAGATGCACTTAAAGAGAACTCAATATGATTTAGAGAGAGAAATAATAACATTTGGACCAAGAATGGCTCACGATGATACTATTGATGCGTTGGCTTATGCGTGTAAATATGCGTATCCTCCCATGAATAATATACAAGATAAAAAGGGTAATTGGTCTCACAATAAACCAAAAGCTAAAAGCTGGGTTGTAGCATAAGGAGTAAAAAATGCAAATGCCAGAAGAAACAGATAATCTGATTAGTCCTAAGAGAGAAGACTTTAATTACGTTATGTCTAACGCACCTAAAGAATTATCTAGGGTTTTCAGTAAACAAGAAGGAAGGACTCATTTTGGTTTATATAGTTTTGTAGATGAGTCTGGTGAAAGAAGGTTTGTAGAAGCGAATACTGATGAGTGGCATAGGAAAAAAGGCGTTGATGTTGAAGACGCATTGTATCAATCTGCATCTAAAAACGCTAGTGATAGTAGTTTTGTTGGGGGATGGGAATATTATGATGATTTAACAAAAAAGAATTTACCAGAAAAAATAATGGATTGGATGAAAAGATAAATGGCTAAAATTAAAACAGCAGATAGAGTTAGGGAATTATATAGAAATTCCGATTCCCCTACAAGATGGCAGTGGAAATCTGTTAACCAACAGGGATTTGAATTTTCAAATGACAATCAACTATCTAACGGAGAGAAAACTGATTTAGAAGAACAGGGGATGCCTACATTTACAATTAATAGGATTTCCCCCGTTGTTGAAATGTTAAATTATTACGCAACTGCGAACAATCCTCGTTGGCAAGCAATAGGAGCGGAGGGTTCAGATTCTGATGTTGCTTCCGTATTTAGCGATTTAGCTGATTATGTTTGGCATTTATCTGATGGTGATACTATTTATTCTAATGTAATCAATAATTGTGTAACTAAATCTATAGGTTATATGTTAATTGATATTGATGCTGATATGGATAATGGGATGGGAGAAATTGTCATTAAACAACCAGAGCCATTTGATTTATATGTAGACCCAAAATCAAGAGATATTCTTTTTAGAGATGCGTCTTATATATTAGTTAGGAAGGTTCTTCCTAAAAGTCATTTAATAAGCCTTTATCCAGAATATGCCGCTAAGATTAAAAAGGCATCAAGCGAACATATGTCATACGATTCCGCATCTGAAAGGACTATGGATTCTAACCAACATGATTTTTACCATGATGATAGTGAGATTACTGCTATAGACCCTAAAGAGGGGAAAGAAGATGTAGTGCAAGAATACTTTGAATTGTACGAAAAAGTTAAAGTTCCATTTGTAAATGTTTTTTATAGAATGATTCCAGATAAAAAACAAATGATGCAAATTAAAAAGCAGGTCGATATTAAGGTTCAAGAAATGACCGCTGAGCTTCAAGTTCAATTAGCGGAGCAACAAAAGTCTATGGCTGAAGCAGTCCAAAAAGGAGAAATGCTTCCAGAGAGAATGCAACTTGAATTAGAAAAAGCTCAGAAACAAGCTCAAGAGCAAATCCAAACATTTCAACAAGAATATATAAATAAACTTCAATCTGAAATTGCTAAAGTAGAAAATCAGATAGTTAGCGAGAAAGAATTTAAGGTAATGCAAGAAGATAAGACTTTTGCAGAAATGATTGTAGACGCTATAAAGTTTTATGGCAATCGCATTAAACAAACTTGTGTTGTTGGTGATACTTTAATATACGAAAGAGTATTCCCAGAAGTTGTTAAGGACTATCCTATTGTTCCTTTTCATTTTAAGTGGACAGGTACTCCGTACCCAATGTCCGCAGTTTCTCCTCTTATAGGGAAACAGCGTGAAATTAATAAGTCACATCAGATAATGGTGCATAATGCATCTCTTGGTTCTTCTTTGAGATGGTTATATGAAGAAGGGAGTCTTGATACTGAAGTCTGGAGTCAATATTCATCGTCCCCAGGCGCATTGTTGCCAGTAAGACCTGGCTCTGAAAGACCTACCCCAGTCATGCCAGCGCCTTTATCTAATGCCTTTTTCACGATGGTACAAGAAGGGAAGGCGGACATGGAATATCTATCTGGGATTTATTCTTCTATGCAAGGGAATACCCAGCAACAGCACGATACATTCAGAGGTATGCTTGCCCTTGATGAATATGGAACTAGAAGAGTTAAGCAGTGGATGAAACATAGTATTGAACCAGCGTTAAGGCAAGTTGGTAGAGTCGTAATGCAAATGTGCCAAGCTACATATACTGCCAATAAAAGATTTAAAATTGTTCAGCCTTCAGCTTTGCAAGAAGAAGGGGAACAGGAAATTAATATCCCAATTTATAATGATAGGGGTAATGCTATTGGGAAATCTATGGATTTGCAATCTATGAAAGCGGACATTCGTGTAGTAGCTGGTTCCACTTTACCAGTTAATAGATGGGCATATCTAGCGGAATTAAAAGAGTTGCTTCAATTTGGGGTAGTAGATGATATTGCTGTTCTTGCTGAAACGGATATAAGAAATAAAGAGCAAATAGCTAAAAGAAAATCTATGTTAGCTCAAGTGCAAAATCAAGTTGGTCAAATGGAAGAAGCTCTAAAAGACAAAGAAGGAACTATTGAAACTCTTGAGAGACAATTAGTGCAGGCTGGCATTAAAGGTAAAGTAATGCAGGCTGAAATGGAAATCACTAAACAAAAAGAGGGTGTAAAAACAGAACTCAAAAAGCAATCTATTGAATCTGAAGGGAAGCATAAGCTCTTAAGAAATGTAATGCAGAACGATGCAAATACAAAAAGTAAAGAACTTTCACTCGCTGTAAATGCTGTGAAAAATGATTTGCAAACAACAGATAAACAATAATAATTTCTAATAACTTATTATGGAGATAAAATGCAAGAAACCAATGTTGGTAACTCATTAGGTGATACTCACGTTATTGAGCCTAAAACTCAAGAACAAATCCAAAATGACTCTGACGTAGATACTTTCTTCGACAAACTTGACCATGAGTTAAATGATGTAACATATGATGTTACTCAATCCGAACAGGCAACCCAGCGGACTGAGGAGATTCCTCAACAACAGACTGGCTCCGAAGAGAATACGGATGTATGGGAGAATGACAGTAACCCCTATAAAAAACGCTACTCAGATAGTAGTAGTGAGGCTGTTAGGCTTAAAGAACAATACAAATCAGTTGAACCTTTTGTACCAGTTCTAGAAGCTATGAAAGAAGACAGCGGTCTAGTAGACCATGTTCGTGACTATTTAGAAAACGGTGGAGCACCAGCCAAGACAATTCAAGAAAAATTGGATTTAGGTGAGGATTTCATGTACGATGCAAATGAGGCAGTTTCAGACCCTGAATCTGACTCAGCAAAAGTAATGAATGCTCATGTAGATTCTATTGTTAAACAAAGAATTGGACAGGTTGTCGAAACTGAGAAAGAAAATGCAGTTGCTGTGAAATCAGCCCAGATACAAAGAGAATCTGAGTCTGACTTTAGAGAAAAATATGAAATGGGTGATGATGAATTTCAGAGTATGCTATCTGAAGCTAAGAGTCATAAAATCTCTCTTGAAGATATTCATTATATTTTAAATAAAGATAAAAACACAGCGAATGTTAGAAATTCCACTCAGAAAGAAATGCTAAACCAAATGAAGAATGTCCGAACTATGCCTACTAGTAACAGTGATGCTAATAATATTGGAGAAACAAGGAATACTGAAGAACAGTTATTCGATTCCATTTTTGGTGACGCTGGTGCTGAAGAAAGCCTATTCGGATAAGATAACAATTTAGTTATCCTCCGACTTAATTAAACGCTCTTAAGGAGAGATAACATGGCAGATTATGATAGAATCAATAGGGGTGTAGCCCCTTTTGACACTCCTCATACTATTGACCACCCCTCGCAAGCACAGCCGTGGGGTACTAATAATAGTGAGGTTTCGAACCAAAACCAACGATACGATTCAGGGAGGACAAGCCCTGACCTGGGTGACCTTCAACGAAGATACGACTTCGGAAACACCTACACAAAACTCAGCTTCCAACGAGACCCCTTCCAACACCTCCTCTTAGCAGGAAAGCAAAAGAAGTTTGTTTCGGATAGTAAGTTTGAATATGCTATCAAGCGAGCTACTAACACCTATAAGCGTTATGCTTATGTTGTTGGTGTAGATGTAAATGCCTCAGATATAGCAGATGTTACTAGAATAAGTGGCGAAGCCGCTTGGGGTGATGCTGCTTATACTGATTTACTTGCTCATAGCTCTGGTCTTAATAGTGCATATGATGATACTGCTATAAGCACAGCAGTTGGTAGTATGTGTGCTGTACTAATGATGGGTGATTATAAGATTCAAGGTAATCTTGTAAATAAAATCAGTCAAAACAGTGCTGGTAAACAGTTCACTCTTGGTGAAACTCTTACAAAACCTAATTGGTTTATGAAAGACCAAGTGGTTAGAATCCCAACTGGAGCTTCTGTTGGAGGTGCTGTCACTGACTATGCACTAGGCAGAATAACAAAAGTTGCAGATTGTGTTGTAACAGGTTCTGGTGGAGGCCAGATTGCACAAGGTACTTTTCTATATCTTAAAATAGTAAAAGCTCCAGCAGCAAGTAATCAAGAATGTACATCTATTGTTAGTGCTACTGCGTTACTAGATGTATGGCATGGTACTGGTACAGACTCAATAGCTGAAAAGTTAGAGCCTAAACGTACTTACATTTCTGGTACAGCGTACCCTGAATTGAGTGGTTATGGTGAAACTTGGAAAGCACAGCCTTTCTCAACCGACTTTGGTTATACGCAGATTTTTAAGAAAACTGCTATGATGAGTGGTCGTGCGATGGCAACAGCTCTGAAATTCGGGGAAAATCCTTGGAAGAACGAGTGGGCTGAAAAGATGGCTGAAATGAACTGGGATATTGCACAAGCTGGTTACTTTGGACAGCAATACGAAGATACCGATGACGGTATTACATATACTGAAGGTATTGTAAACTTCGTGCTTAACAATGGTAACACATTCGGATTGGATACATCTACTAAGACAATAGATAGTTTCCTTGAAGACATGAGTGCATTTCACGACCCACGTCATTCAGTTGCTCAGTCTAACACTAGAGTTTACTATGCAGGGACAGCAGTTTGGAATTGGTTAGCTAAGATGGGCGGTTTTGCAAAGAACAACCTTGAATTGAGTCCTAACTATTCAATGCAGTTCTCTGGACAAGGTAAAATGGCTGGTGTAAGCTATCGACAGTTTGAAATTGATGGTCAGTCAGTTCGTGTTGTACGAGACATTCACCTTGATGGAACTAACGTCAAGATGATTGGTGCAAACATGAAAGCTTGTAAAACTGTTGCTCTTAAAGGTAATGGAATTAACAGGGACATGGCTGTTTACCCAGGTGTTAAAACAATCAAGAACTCTGGTGAAGATTATAGGGTTGACTTAATTCAAGCTGATGTTGGCTTTGAGTTTACAGCCCCTGAGACTCACGCAGTTTGGTTGTAGGAGTCTATAATGGCTACTAAATACTGGATAGCAGGAAATCCTAACGGTCAAGTAACTGATGAACAGGTACAGTCTTTAAAGGCTTTATCTGTTTCAGATTTAGCTGAAGTGGAAAGTCTTTTAGGAGACATTCCTATGACAGCTGAGACTAATGTTGCAGTTACTCAAAGTGCTGGACCTGTAACTGCGGATGGAAGTGTAACTATCGCAAACGGGGCAGCCCCAAGTAACGATGAGATATACGAACTTGCCGTAGAAACAGTTACAAAGCTTAATGCTTTATTAACTAAGCTTAGAGCAACTGGATTGCTTGCTTAATCACTGTGAACAAATTTGCCTCCTCGGAAACGGGGAGGCATTTTTAAGGATAAGAAATGACTTCTAAAAACATGGTAGAGATGGTGCAACAACATCACCCTAATGCAAGTGAAACACAGATTATTAGTTGGTTAAATCAATCTATGGATGATGTGACCGATAGAACTTCTTTCGCTATTGAAGGAAGTGGTACTTTTTCTACTGCTAGTGGGACTAAATACTATTCATTCTCTTCGATTGGCGGGGTGGAGGCTGATGATGATGTTATTAGTATAGAAACTGTCACATACGATGGAAAACATATTCCATTTATTCGTGAACCTGAACATATGGAAGGCTTTTAATGGCTGATTCAAAGAATTCACAAAAATACTGGTGGATAAAAAATCAAACAATTGGTATTGGTTGGTTAAACACAGCAAAAGATAGTGATGGGGGTTCTTATTATAAATTAGATGCAGTCACTAGAATTATGACTGTTAATGCTCACTATAAATCAAAATTAACTAAGATTGGTGATTTAGTCACTACATTGACTAATAAACTTCCTTCTCAATTTGATGATGCATTGGTATCAAAAGCCATTTCAAGAGGATATGAATTGTCTCAAAGCCCTGAGAGTTTACAATTAGCAATATATTGGGAAAATAAATTTGAATCACAATTAAAAAGAATACAAGAATGGGACAATCTTGAAATAAGCAAGAGCCCTAAAATTATAAGAACTATTTACCCATACGCGGTTAGATAATGGCTTTAACATTTAAGTCTCAAGTAGAAGATTTAGTAGGGACTCCCGTAGATGACGATTCAACAAGCCAATGGCTTCAAGATGGGGCATGGGATGTGATTAATAGAGTAAAGATGATAGACCCAATGAGATTGCAAAGTTTTGCAAAACAGGAAGACATAACTAATAATAGTGCATCCGTTGAGGATAATTTGCTTTTAGGTGTTTATTCATCGACATCAGAATACAGAGAGATACCCTCGTCATTAAAAATTAAAGCGTTAGATAGTGATAGTATCCATAAGGCTACATTAACTAACCCAGTTTTTTGGAAAGAGAATGGGAATATTTATTTAAGACCTACTGGTGGCTCAAGTAATACTATGTCTGTTGTTAAAATAGATAAAGCAACCCTAGTGGCAGGCTCCGAATTTAGTGCTGTACCAAATTTCCCAGATTCACATAAGCAATTATTAGTCTTATTTGCATCAATGAGGGAATTACAGAGGAAAATGAATAGTCAAGTTATGCCAACAATTACTCTTCCAGTGGTTGCTTCGTCTCCTACTCTTAGTGGGAATACAACTAGTTTACCAACTTTTACGGCTCCATCTAGCATGGTTTTACCAACTTCTCCAAGCGATGCTACTGTTGATTTTACTAGTCTAGGGGATTTCCCTTCTTTTAATCCTCCAGTATATAGCATCAAGACATTTCCTTCTCTTTATTATGATTTTCCTGAGCAACCTATTATGCCGATTACAACAACGGCAACTAATAATGCAAATACTTGGGACGGCTCTGCTCAAAGTAGGGTAATTATTGACCAAACTAAATTAGCGACTGCTCCAATTTATAATAAGCCCTTACAGGAATCTAGGACTCCATTTTCTTCTTATGCTAGTGGCATTACATTAGCTGAA
>Ga0209709_10003442_pt1 | contig 13122 bp, 9 predicted proteins | sample ArcticOcean_MG_C_2_FD_187435 | JGI IMG/M metagenome (GOLD analysis project Ga0209709, IMG submission 187435) | Marine microbial communities from western Arctic Ocean - ArcticOcean_MG_CB4_136 (SPAdes) (version 2) | ecosystem: Environmental > Aquatic > Marine > Oceanic | place: Arctic Ocean... | reverse complement strand
TTTTTTTATTTTTTATTTTATCTTCGATTGATTAAAAAAAAATTAATTGTGAAAAACAAGTGTTTATGTATTATTTTTTCAATCTTATTCTCTAATACAATTTGCTCACAAGCTATTATTGATACTGAATCCAGTTTAAAAAAAATAGATTCAACTTTTCATGTTTTTGCAGATTTCATGGGAGATCAAAAAACTGGTAACTTTAAATTTAATTTTTTACGGTCTGACATTACTTTAGGATCAAGAATCAAAAACGATCTGTTTAGAATCACTTTTTCTTACTCTTCTTCAAAACTTAATGGAAATAATTTTGATAAAAAAATTAACTTTCAATTTAGGTGGAATAAAATACTTAATGAAGACTTTAGTCTTTTCACGTTCTTACAAACTGGCGAAAGTAAAAGATCTTTTATTGATGAAAGAACTCTAATTGGCATTGGGCTTAGGCAGCATATATATAAAAAAGATAAAAACTATTTTGATATAGCCGTTGGACCTTTTTATGAGTTTGAATCTTATCCCGAATATAAATTTGAAAATATAAATTTCGATGGTTTCAGTCAAAAAACAACCAGGATTTCATTTAATATTTTCTCTTCAGTTAAGCTATTTGAAAACATCACGTCAGCAACAACACTCTACAGCCAGTGGAAATATAATGAAATAAGAGATGTTCGTGTATTTGCAAATCAGTATATTAGATTTAAAATAAATGAGAAGATTAGTACTTATATAAAATATGTTGTTAGTTATAGGTCTATTAACTATGTCAAAAGTCTTAAAAATGATACCGATTTTATGTATGGATTTGAAATAAATATATAATATGAATAAGAGAGAAACAATTCTTGATTTTTGGGAAATTATAAATTACAACTACGATCAAATAAGATATGCGGAAATTAAATCAAGTGTAGTTATATCTGTATACAGTTTGTTTTTTACTGCAGCTTACACAATTGATATCATAGATGATGAAAATGTTTATAGATTAGATTTAAATACTTCTTGGGATTATATTAGCTTACTAATTTTACTTCCAGGCCTATACTTTACTTGTATTTCTTTTGCCTCATGTATTAAGTGTTTTTTACCAAGACTTAAACAATCAGCTTTAAAATCACCCCTTTTCTTTGGTGATATTGCAATGGATAATGTTGATTTTTCTGAATATTATCCTAAAATTCAATCATTAAGAAAAGACCCAGAAGAGTACAGAAAACATTTATCACACATGGTATATGTTACAGGAAATATTGCGTTTACTAAATTTAAACATGTAAATATTGCAATCAAATCTTTAATCAAATCAATATTATTTTTTATAGCATATATTATAACAATTTATGTTGTCCAACTTTTTTAATTTAACACTAAAACAATGAGAAAATTAACACTTTTATTAGCAATAACAATAGTTATAACCTCTTGCTCAGAGCCTGAAAAGTCTGAAAGAATTCAATGGAGTTCATCCTCAGAAGAGGCAAAGAATTTATTTGAAGAATTTTTAATCAACATAGAGAATAGAAATTGGGAGCCCCAGGCGCAAGAGACTATTTTTGATTCAATAGCTAAATTGGATCCTAATTTTTTTGTTCCCAAGCTATTCAATGGATTTAAGGATAATGAAGAACGCAGAAGACTTTTAAGACTTGCATATGATAATAGAGAAAAGGTAAGTGATATTGAATCTCGTTTCATTGAATCAAATTATGAAAGAAGAATTAAAGGGAATATAAATCGACAAGATCAAATTCTAGATTCTTTAATCTTAGACTATCCTCAATACTTCCAACTTTATATATGGTCTGGTGATATTAAGAATCAACTTGATGTAAAGGCTTCTGAAAAAAGATATGAAGAAGCTCTTTTGGTTAATCCAAATTCATTTGAAGCTTATGTAAACTTAGCATTTCTTCACTTCCCTACAGGTAATGATTTTTATATGTTGGCAACTGACGAACGTGATCTTAAAAAAGCTGAAACGCTGTTAAATGAAGCAAAAAAATTACTTCCTGAAAGTTCCAGACCTCCAAGATTTTTAGGAAATATATATCGTGCACAAGGTGAATTTGATAAAGCACTCTCTTCATACAATGAATCTCTAGATATTATTAAGAAGTTTGAAACGGGTACCGAAAGTAATCAATATGCTAATTCTCTGTTAATGGTAGGTCATGTATATACATTCCAAGGACAATATGAAAAAGCAAGAAGTTATTATGATAATGCTATTGCAATTTCGAATGAGTATTGGATGGTTTCAATTAATGCCCTAAAATCCCAAACATTTTTATATCAAAAGAACTTTGCTGCCGCTGTGAATCTTCTTAGTGAAGTTCAAAGTCAAGTTAGTATTTTCGATATAGACGAAGTTCAAAAAATAAATTATACTGAATACCTTGAGTTTAATAAATTTTTAGCCTTTGGCCATAGTAATCAGCAACTTGCAACTCAAGAATCTATTGATAAAATGAAAGATTTAAGGGCTTCTAGAATGGCAATTCTATTATCAAATGCTCAAGATGAAAAAGAAAAACAAAGAATTGAAACGAACTTAAATAATTCAAATATGGAGACCGATATCTGGTTTAATATTTTATTTGGAAATTATGAAGAAGCAAGTATTCAAATAGATAAATTTAAATCAATGTCTGAGGTTGAACTTGAATTCAATCCTACGGCATTAAATAGTTTTTATAAGTTTTCCGGATATTTAAATCTTATGGAAGGAAATCCTCAAGAATCGATAAATGATTATTCTAATCTGTCTAAAGAGGATATGACAGGTGACAGTTATCACTCATACTTTTTAGCTCTAGCAAAAAAAGCTGTCGGTAAAGAGGATGAGAGTAAACAGGTGTTTATTGAACTAGCAAACGATAATTTTGCTACATGGCAGAATTCCATAATCAAGAATCTAGCAAAAGCTCAGATAAAAACTAATTTATAAGAGTTTATATGTGGAGATTATTTTTAATAGTTAGTTTTTTAACAATATCATTTGTTAGAGGACAAGTTGAGCAGTTAGAGCTACCCTTAAGTTCTAACAACATAGAAGATGTTGAAAAACAGTCAAATGGACTTTTTTGGATAGCTACCGATGAGGGGCTGAATGTTTTTTATGATAATGAAAAACATGTCTTTTATTCAAACATTAAGGATTCTCTAAGTCTACTAAATTCAAAAGTTCACAAAGTTAAAATAACATCAAAAAATAAACTTATTGCATTTTCGCAAGATGGTTTAAGCGTATTTAATTCTGATGAGTTTAATTTTACACAAATAAAGCTATTATCTAAACCTGTTTCTGTAGTTGAAGATATAGAAACAGGAGATTATTGGATTGCAACAGAAAACTCTGGCTATTATATCTTAGATAAAGATTTTAAAATTGTCGGACACTATACATTTGACCCTCTAAATCCATTTTCAATATCGACCTCTAACCTGAGAGATAATGACATTAATTCGATTGTTTTTTCTAAAAACTCTAAAGTATTGATTGCTACAAAAAACGGAGTTAATGTTTTTGATAAAAAACTTAAAACGTTTAAGCGTTATTTTAAAGGTAAACGGTCTAATTTAACCACGAATATAATAATAGGAATTATAAAATTTAATGACAAACTAATAGTAGCATCTGAAAATGAGATAGTTATTTTTGATGAGCAAAGCTCTAATTTTGAGTCTATATATGCCACTAAATCACCGATAAAATCTTTAATAAAATTTAAAAACGAAACTTTTTTATTAAGAACTGAACTCGCAAATTTTGAAATAAACTCTTTAAATGATAAATTAGTTTTTAATAATAATAATTCAAGTCTTTTAAATGACCACAGCAATATAATTTCTTCTAACGATAGTTTTTTCTTTTGGAATACAGAATCCTCATCACTAACTAAAACTGATTTTAATTTTAATAATAAAATCTCCTATGCTATTCAGAGTAATATAAATTTTGTAAAAATTATTGATGGTAATCTATATGTAGGTTCAAATGAAGGTGTTAAAACACTTCAAGACAAACTAAAGAAAATAGTGAAATTAAATAATTTTAAAGGTTCTTCTTTCTTTTATGTGTATAAAAATTTCATCTTAAATTTTTATAATAATAGAATTGAAATTAGAAATGCATCGGGAAACAGAGAGCAAATTTTTCAGAAGAAATATGATTTTGATTTTTCCAAAATGTCGTTTGAAACAGATGGAAATTTAATATATTTTGGAGGTAATTCTTTGAATGTTTTTGATATAGATAAAAAATCATTAATTAAGAATGTGTTTTCTGACAATTCTTTTAATGGTAATTTTATAGACAATATTAAAATCATCGACAACACTCTATTTGCTTCCTACAATAATGGGTTAATGCAAATTTCTAAATATTTACTTACAGGTTCTGAATCACTAAAACCAGAACAAATAAATAAAAAAATTGTTTTCCATGATTATAATGAGTTGCTAAATATAAATGCTCCGCGAGGTTTTAATGACATTGAGAAAATCGGCGATTTATACTATTTAACAAACAGACAATCTGGTTTATCAGTATATAAAGAAAATTTTAGTTCTTTTGTTAGAAATTTCAAATATGATGGAAATTCTTCTAGGTCATTATCATCGTCTACTCCAACTAAACTAATGTATATTGATAAAGAGAAGACACTTTATATCGGTTCTATTGGATCTGGACTTTTTAAATATCAAATTGAAGAAGGAATCTTTTCGAACCTAAATTTAGAAAATGGAATGTTATCTAATAATGTTTATGATTTTTTACAGACACCTAATCGTTTATTTTTTCAATCGGGAACGGGTATAAATTTTATTGAAAATAATACTATAAAAAACTTAACAATTGAAGATGGCCTTATTCCTGATATGTTTCATTCAGAATCTCTTCATGTTAATTCAGATAATTTACTAATTACAGGTAATGAATTTGTTCAAGCGGTTCCATTTCTGTCTATTAATGATTCTGAAAACCAATTCTTGATAAATAATTTCAATATAGTTGGTATCGATGAGCTAAATAATAGAAAAATAATACCAATAAAAAATAATTCAGTAAACATAGACTACAATACAAAAACTCTTTTATTTGATCTTTTTACAAGCAGTACCTATAAATCCGATCAGATTCAATATTTTGCAGAAAGAGACAATAATGAGGTTATTAAAAATGGATACAACAATCAAATACAACTCAGTACACTTCCGTATTATACATCAAATTTAAGTTTTTATGCCATAAATGGAAATGGAGTTAAAAGTGAAAATGTTGTTTCATTTTCGATATATAATGCACCACCCTGGTGGTTAAGAATTGAATCCATAGTTAGTTACATTGTTTTCTTGATAATTTTTATTTGGTTCTTTGTTAAATACAGAGAAAAAGTTACGAAGGAACGGCTGGAAGGTGAGAGAAAGTCTAAAGAATTAGAAGAGGCAAAAGAGCTTCAAAACAGTTTACTTCCAAAAGTATTACCAAACATTGATGGTTTTTCAATAAGTACTTATTTAAAACCTGCAACTGAAATCGGTGGAGATTATTATGATTTCTTTTACGAAAAAGGAGAATACTTTTATGCCATCTGTGGAGACGCTACAGGGCACGGTGTAATTTCTGGAATTATGGTATCTGTAACTAAAGCTGGTCTTAACGGGATTCCAATGGGTACTCCTTCGATTATTTTAGAACAACTCAATAGAATTGTTAAACGAGTTAATTTTGGCAGACTTAGAATGAGTCTAAGTGTTGCTAAATTTAGAGATAATACTGTTGAACTTAGTTCCGCAGCTATGCCCCCGACTTACTTCTATTCTTCTAAAACGAAAAAAGTGGAAGAGGTATTAGTGCCCAACCTTCCTTTAGGTGGTCTTGAAGGTGAAAAGTTTGATGGTGTTAAGAAGGAATTTAATCAAGATGATGTTATGATTATGATTTCAGATGGCTTACCCGAATTGCCAAACCCCTCGAATGATTTGTTAGATTATGAAAAAGTAAATGATTGTATTAAGAAAAATGCTACACTAAGCGCAGTTGAAATTAAGAATGCACTTGTTTTGCTTTCAGATGAATGGTCTAATGGAGTTATGAATCCAGATGATATTACTATTGTTGTTGTTAAAAAGTCTAATTAGACCACACTATAAATCCAATTATCAATTTTTTGAGACTTTCCTTTAACTTTAATAGGAATTTGTTCTTTAAATCCCTCATAATCATTCAAACGATCTAAAACACTTTTAGAAATAACTACCTCTCCAGATTTTGCATGGGAACACAGTCTTGATGCTAAATTAACAGCATCTCCAATTACAGTATAGTTCATCTGTCGTTTTGAACCAATATTTCCCGAAACAACTTTTCCGTAATTAATTCCTATTCCTATTTCTAATTGAGGTAAATCATGTTTTTCAATTTCTTTATTAAAAGCCTCTAGCGCTTTAAACATCTCTATTGCTGTATTTACTGCACTTTGGGAGTCATTCTTATTCTTTAAAGGAACACCATACAAAACCATTAACTCATCTCCTATTATTTTATCTAATGTACCATTATTAGAAAAGACAACTTCAATCATTGACTCAAAGTATGTATTGAGTAAATATACTACATCAGAGGGTTTCATTTTTTCAGAAAGAGCTGTAAATCCCCTTATGTCAGAAAAAAGAACACAAACTTCGCTTTGGGTTCCTCCAAGCTCAAGAGAGCTTTCATTTTGAAGTAGTTCGTCTACAATATTACCTGACACATACTTCTTAAATGTTGATTTAATTTTATTTATTCCAGAAAGGTCTTCAAAAGAAAATACAATTCCTGACCTTTCATTGTCTTCATTATAAACAGGCGAAAGTGTTAAGTTAATTTCGTGAGGATTTCCCTCACTATCTTGAATTTTAAAATTGTCTTCATAAATAATCTCATTTTTAGCTTCAGAACTTTCAAGTAATTGAATTAAATCTAAATTATTGTGAAAAATGATGAAATAATGGTTATTTATCACATCCTCTTGATTAACTCTAAATATATTTTTTGCTGAATGATTTACAAACTCAATTTCTCCAAGTATATTAATCATAATAATACCTGTAGTAATAGAAGACATTATATTATCAACTAACTTATTAGAGTTTTTAAGTGAATCAATTAGTCTTATATTGTCATAGGCAAGACTAACTTTTTTACTCAGACTATCAAAAAGCCTCAAATCTTGTTGAGTAAATTTGATAAGTCCATTTCTACTTTCTTTATCAAATAATAAAAAAACTCCCTCAACTGTATTTCCAGAAATAATAGGGCTAATTATGCAGTTTTTTTCAGAAGCCTTTAAGATCTCGTAATTCTGAGGTTCATCAATTATTTTAGCTTTTTTATCCTTATTGAGCTCTTTTAAAACTCCTTTTGTAATTCTTATTATCTTGTTTGGGAGTTGATTTTTTAATATGTTAAAGGATGAAATAACATTAAAAAAGCCTGTTTTTTCGTCTTTTAATAAGACCATACCTTTCGAAGCATTTAAAATAGAAAGTATAGTAATTAAGATGCTTTCAAATAGATTTTTTTTCAATCCGCTTTGATTATATATAATTTCAGTTACATCAATCAAAGACTCTATTTCAAGTAATTTGTTGTTAAGATCTTTATTTGTAATAGAAAGCTTTTGCTCTAGATCTTTAATAATTAATTGGTTTTCAATCTGACTTCTGAAATCCATAATTAAAGAACGTACTTCGGTTGAATTTTCATTATTTAAAGGGAAGAAAATTAAACCAATAGGTTTATTATTAAGAAAAATATTTGTTAGTAAAGCAGAATTGTTTGAGTAAAAATTAAAAAAAGAATTAAATTGAATTTCTTTACTGTTTGCTTTTTTAATTATCTCAAAACCATCTAATTCAACATGATAGTATGGAAAATCCTGATTATAATACTCCAATAAGTCTAGAGATTTAAAGCTTGTTTTCTTTTGAAAAAAAACAAACTGAATATTTGATAGTCCGAGTTGGCCTTTAAGATAATTTAGTTTATTATTAAATGTCAAAATTCGACCATATGATTAAAATTTTAAAAATATATTAATGATTTTTACATTTTGCTAATGGCAATTTCTTGTGTTTCATAGCTTTCACAATATTTGGTAAGCCCCATTATTTTAAATGTCTTTTCTATTATGGGAACTAATTCGCAAAAAGCAAGGACTCCATCGGTATCTTGAAGTTGCTCAATTATTTCAATTAAAATTGATGCTCCAATACTATTTACAATATTAGAACGCTCAAGATTTATTAAAACTTTATTAACTCCATTTTGTATATGTTCATTTGCAGCGTTTTGAATTTCTTCTCCAAGATCCTTATTGAGATAACCTTCAGTAGAAATAACCACTACATTACCTATTAATTCTACTTTTGTTACTTTATTCATTTGTGTCCTTTTTTTTAACCATCGTTAAAGTTGTTCCTGTATGATCAGATTCAAAATCAACAGAATCCATTAATTCTTTTATTAGCATAATTCCCCAACCTCTTTTTCTTTCATCAGTATTAATTTTTGATTCAATCTTGGGGATTTTTACATTTGATTCATCAAAACCTTTTCCTTTATCAATCACTTTAATCGTCAAGTTTTGATCGTCAATCATAAAATGAATATAAACTTCACTTTTTGATTCGGAGTGTTCAAAAGCATTAATACACGCTTCAATCAAAGCCATCGAAATTTCACCAGACTTTTCTTCTGATAGCTGCATGTGCTTAGAGACTACTTCAGCTGTCTGAGTAGCTACAAGCTCCATATTTTTTAAAATAGGCAGTTTTAATTCTACTGTTGGTTTTTCATTCATCAGGCTTGATTTTAATTAAAGCTAATTTATGATTTTTTTTTAATAAAATAAAGTTGTTTTACTTTTAATTGCTTTTTGAAAGTTAGCGAAAAGTTTAAACAAACTTCCCTAAACCATAACACATCTAAACACTTAGAAATTAAATTTACATTAACCATTCAATATAAGTTATTCGAATGATGGACTCCTTTCATTATGCCTTCAGAAGAATAGGATAGATTCAAAAAAACATATAATTGTTAATTTTTTGTAATCGAACCGGGCGTGTTTATTTAAATTTAACTATAAAAAACTTATTGAAGTTGAATTTTTTAATATTTACATATTGGGCAAAAAATAGAGATTGTATATTTGCAAAAAATATTCTAAATGAAAGCAGGAATTGTAGGATTACCTAATGTAGGTAAGTCAACCCTTTTTAATTGTCTATCTAATGCAAAAGCGCAGAGTGCTAATTTTCCTTTTTGCACCATCGAACCCAATATAGGAGTTGTGAATGTTCCTGATCCTCGTTTAGAGAAACTAGCAGAACTTGTTGTTCCAGAAAAAGTATTACCCGCAACTGTAGAAATTGTTGACATCGCAGGTTTAGTAAAAGGTGCAAGTCAGGGAGAAGGACTTGGGAATCAGTTTTTAGCAAATATTAGAGAAACCGATGCGATTATCCATGTGTTGCGTTGTTTTGATAACGACAACATCATTCATGTAGAAGGTTCTGTTGACCCCATCCGCGATAAAGAAATTATAGATATTGAACTACAACTCAAAGACCTTGAGACAGTAGACAAGCGACTTGAAAAAGTAAATCGTGCTTCGCGCACAGGAGACAAGGATGCGCAGAAACTTCAAGCTGTGTTACTTCAAATAAAAGAAGGGTTAGAGCAATCTAAAAATGTTCGTTCCTTAGATTTTACTGATAAGCAAAGACAAGAGGTGATCCAAGAAATTCAGCTGATAACGGATAAACCTGTTCTTTATGTATGTAATGTTTCGGAGGATGCCGCAGTTTCCGGAAACGCTTACGTTGAACAAGTAAAAAAATTAGTTGCTTCTGAAGATGCCGAAGTATTAATTTTGGCAATCAGTGTAGAGGCAGATATAAATGAATTGGAGACTTATGAAGAGCGTAAACTCTTTTTAGATGACCTGGGTTTGGATGAGCCCGGAGCTGCTAAGCTGATTCGCAAAGCATACCAACTGCTAAAACAGCACACCTATTTTACTGCAGGAGTAAAAGAGGTTCGTGCATGGACGATTAGCGTTGGATCTTCAGCGCCACAGGCAGCAGGAGTAATTCATACTGACTTCGAAAAAGGTTTCATACGTGCAGAAGTTATTTCTTACGAAGACTATGTAAAGTACGAAACAGAAGCTAAAGTAAAGGAAGCTGGTCGTATGCGTGTTGAAGGAAAAGAATACACCGTTTTAGATGGAGATGTAATGCATTTCCGTTTTAACGTCTAATAATAACCCAAATTAAATTTCATATCATGGAACAATCGGTATATATTTTTGGTCAAATGGCCGTCAAGAGTTACGATGACTATTTTACACAATACGGATTACCTTTTTTACCCATTCTCGAAAAATTCAATGGAAAACTTTTAGCAGCCACAAAAAATGGAAGAACCCTCGAAGGTGATGCGTTCGGAAACTGGACGGTACTAATGCAATTTCCTTCAAAGGAAATGGCTTACGGCTTTGTAACTTCTAAGGAATACGCTCCCCTTATGGAGCTTCGTATAAATAAATTGACTGATGGGACTAGTGCTGTATTGATTCCTGCAGAAATCGCTTCAATGGAGTAGCCTGTCTTAATATTATTAAATCACTATAAGCTAATCTTACTTAGTGAACCATTCGTGAACTTTATTACTTCTTTAGTCTTTTATCCTCTAACGGATATACTTTCTGCTCAATTACTCAAAAATCAGCTCTTTGCCATTATCGGCTGTGCTTATTTACTGTTTCTTTGTTATAAGCAACGTATTGATTAACAAAATTCTATCTCTGCATTACAACTGTTGTATATACAAGTGTTATCGGACTATTGTACTGGCTATAAAAAGGAGGGGGGCTTATAAGTATTGATTGACGTATGGATTGAAGACGTCTCCCTTACCTTAGGTTGTTGATTATTTTCGAGTTTTTTTATTTCCCTGTCTCTATCTATTCAATATAAGGTGACCCTATTTACTGCTTAAGGTGACCTTATTATTGGCTAAACCCCTATAAACGTTGGTTATATTTCTAGCTAACAATAAGAGAGGCTGTCTTAGTCGCTCGTTACGCTCTTTATGTTTCTTTCTCGCTTCGCTCTTTACTAAGTATTAGAAGTTGCTATGTCTTAGACTTGGCTAAATAATGATATAGCTGAATAATGATATGGCTGAATAATAAGTAAGCGGAATAATAACCTAATACTAATTTATATGCTTTAGTCTTCTCTCTCTATGTAGGGAGATGTTTATTATCGATATATAGACCTCTTTCAATTCGGAATTACATATCTCTTGTACTAAATAATATAAGGTGACCTTATTTCTACCTAATAATATATAGCTAATACTAACACTTTAGAATCTTAACCAATAAACACTCTCTTTAGGTGCTTAATAATATTAATCAATATCACTTATTTAGTTTAAATCTATAACCATTTAACGATTATATCTGCACTTAGTCGAAAACCCTAAAAAATTAATTATTGACTATCAAGCGGTTAACCTAAAATAACCTCTTTTTATCCTAAAACACATCACTTTATCTCTATTCAACGAAGCACTTTTCTTGTTTTTAATAGGGGAAGCATAGCGCAATACTCCATACTAAATAAAACCACACAATCTAGATTGCAGCGTCGGAAGCTGAATAAAAGATTTAAAACAAATATTAGAGACCTTTAACTAACTCGATGTGTTCCGACCACAGACAGTGAAATTAGAGGTCTTATTAATTTAAACAATGTCGGATGAAAACAATTAACAATTACATCAACACAAAAAACAGTACACTTCTCTATTTAAGCTATGGAGTAGTAAAAGGCTTTATCCTAACAATGCCCATTGCATTTGTATCAGCACACTTTGAATACTTCAAGGTTATTACTAATTTTTTAATCCATTCAATCTAATGAGAGTAATATCATACCATACAAGCAAATCAGAAGATTTAGAGTATTTCAGTAATGCTGTAAGAGATGCTGACTTAACTAAGATAGCTAGAGCTAATACTTATATGCACCATGTAGAGGTAACTAGAGTAGCGCTATCAGTTATAGGTAAATGCCAATTTAAAGAGTCTGAATTTAAGTACTTAGCTAATACTGCAGGTTTTAGAGTACAATCAATATCTAAACTAATTAGTATAGCTCCTTTACTTTATTCCTTTAAAGATGGAGTCTTAACATTAAAAAACTTAGAGCCTGCTTTTCAGTCCGTAAAAGATAGACGTAGAAAAGGAACTGTAGGAGGTAATATGAAATCTTACAATTCTAAAGTAAAAGCTTATGAGGAATCTAAAGAAGTAGAGCCTACAAGTAAAGAAGTGGATGCAATGATTAAAGAGTTTATGTCTCCAGATGAGTTACATGGTTATAGAAATGAGGAACACAAGGAGTATTTAGAGAAACATAGCAGTAAACATTCTAAGTTAACGCTAGACCCTATTAAAGCACCCTTTGAGGACGTCCCAGAAGCCATTTTTAGCCTCTTAGACACTACTACAATAACAATTACTCCAGCATCAAATAAGGACACCTTAGAGGAACTGCAAACAGCTAAGTTAAATAATGAAAATAACGAAGAATTAACAATAACTAAAACAATAGATATGCCAACAGAATACGTAAAGAAAAGCACAGTAAAAGGAACAACCGAGTACATTGAAAAAGTAGCTGACGGAAGCACTAAGAGAGAGCAAGATTATGCCTTCAAAAGAGAGTCTCCTAAATCTGTATATGATAGAGAAGTAGTAGCTAATACTTATGTAGAGACTTTCACAGATGAAATGTATCAGAGCGCAGTAGACAGAAAACTCTACCCACACCAAGTAGTAGATGCAATTAACGCAAAAGCTGGTAATAACTCGCTAATAGACTATTCTACTTTTAAACTTGAAAAAACTTGAAAAAGACTAACTAACGGAAACTTCCCTGGAACTCCAGGTCGTGGAGGATCTGATTATGCTGCATTTGTTGCAGCGGGTGCTCCTGCTTTTAGTTTAAGTTCATTAAGCTGGTCATATTGGAATTACACTTGGCACACCA
>Ga0209709_10003439_pt1 | contig 13129 bp, 18 predicted proteins | sample ArcticOcean_MG_C_2_FD_187435 | JGI IMG/M metagenome (GOLD analysis project Ga0209709, IMG submission 187435) | Marine microbial communities from western Arctic Ocean - ArcticOcean_MG_CB4_136 (SPAdes) (version 2) | ecosystem: Environmental > Aquatic > Marine > Oceanic | place: Arctic Ocean... | reverse complement strand
TATTGAACATATCAAAATTGGGAAAGATACCAAAGAAGGATTTATACAATTTTTCTCTATTTTGAAGGATATTTTCCCTTAGTAAAAATACATAATCAACATTTGCTCGGAGGGCTGGTGGGAGATCCATACAATACTGCATGGTCAACATGAAGAAAATCTTCCAATGACGACCATTCATGAAACATTGTCTAATACATGTATCCTTGAGGAACTTATTGTCATACATACAATCGTCTAGAAGCATGAAAGCACCACAATTCTGTTTACCTGCACCCACTAACTTTCTCTGTCTTGCCATGACCCGCTCTATAGCGTCTCTATCATAATCACCATACACGAATAGATCTGGTATAAACTCTGAATAAAAGTGATTCCCCTCCTCCGTTCCTGAGAGAACTATACCAGCCGGTAGATGTTTCTTGTGGAACATGATATCTTTCACGAGGGTTGATTTACCAGTATTACGTTTTCCAATAAATACACAAACTTTATCATCAGCGATACCTTCGGGTTTGAACTTCTTCAACTGAAGGTTCATTCTACAGTAGTGTTCCGTTTTATTTAACATAATTTTACTCACATACTATAGGAATGTCAGGTCGTTTGAGACTTGCCGCCACTGGAGTTCAAGATCAGTGGCTCACAGGAGATCCACAGTTTTCCTATTTTCTGATGAACTTTAGGAGACATACCAAGTTTGCTATTGATTATGTTGAAACACAATTTGATGGCACTGATTTGGATTTTGGAACGACTCTCCATTATAGGATACCAAACGATAAAGGTGATGTCATCAGAAATATGACCCTAAAAGTCACACTGGATGACCCCTCACCTGGAGGTGATGAATGGTCTCCTTCTATTATTTCACACCTGGTGGAGAGTGCTGAGCTCCTTATAGGTGGTCAGACCATACAAAAGATATCAGGAGAATTCATCTATATGCATCAGCAGCTCCATAATACCGACGATGACACCGATCAAACTGTTTACTTCTTAAATGGTCATGGTGGACTCTTGAGTTATACGGGTAACAACACCTACTTTATGGATCTCCCGTTTTACTTTTACCGCAATTCAAGTCTTGCCATACCAACTTGTGCACTCACGAAACAACTCGTTGAAGTTAAACTTAAATTGAGACCTCTCACGGAACTTATTGAGGGTGGTGCATCTGTGGGTGTCTCTGCCAATATCACAAAGTGTTCCATAGACACGGAGTTTGTATTTCTCACGGAGAGGGAACGTAAATATCTCATGACTAGACCAATTGATTATGTCATCACACAGGTGCAGATGTCTAGTTTTATCATGAAACCCGGTGAGAATACTAAATCTGTGATGCTCAACTTTTCCCACCCAGTGAGGGAACTTTTCTTCGTCTCTCAATCAGAAAAGGCTGTGAGAGACAATCATCCAAATCGGTACAACAAACTTTTGAATGTTAAACTAAAGTTCAACAATGAAATAGTCTTTGATAGAGGCCACAAGTTTCTCGTGTATGAACAAGCCCTAAAGCATCATATAAGTCCCCCAGAATATGTAGCTGGTACGAACTATAAACAATCTGAGTTTGGTATGTATAGTTTCGCACTTAATCCAGAAGTGTATTACCCAACTGGACAAGTTAACATGAGTCGTATATTCCACAAACTTCTCACAATTCAAATTGACCCTATTAACGGAGTTGATAATAACAATACACGGGTGTATGCAGTCAACTACAACATACTTCGTATAAATGGTGGTTTAGCAGGTTTAAAATTTTAGATTGTTATAGTAGTAATGGCTGGCCGTGTACAGCTCTTGGCATCTGGAGCCCAAGACAGGTTCTTTACAATGGATCCAGACTATACATACTTTTTGCAAAGTTTCAGAAAACATACAAACTTTGCAAGAGAATATGTGAATATAGATGCAGAGAATGCAGTTGATTTTGGAGGTAAAGCGAGATTTAGAATTGCTCAAAATACTGGAGATCTTTTGACAACCCTCAGTGTGAAGATGAAGTTACCGACTATTTCTACAGTGATCTACGATGATCCTAGATTTATAGAGTCTATAGGTCATGCACTCATAGAGTACGCTGATCTCATCGTGGGTGGTAAAGTAATTCAAAGATTACCAAGTGATTACCTTCAAATATACTCCGAACACAATGTCACACAAACAAAACAGAGGGCCCTGAAGGAGTTGATTGGAAAGTATCCAGAACGCACAGTCTCTACACGAGTATCTGACAAGGATATTCTCGGTGTGATTGGCACCGCCAACACAGAGGATGAATTCTTTGTGGATTTACCATTTTACTTTTACAATAATCCGGAGCTGGCTATACCCCTGTGTGCCATAAAGAAGCAGGAAGTTGAAGTTGAAATAAAACTTAGGGATCATGATCACCTCATAATTAAGGGTTCAACGGGACAACTTCAACCCGTGACACCCGGAACGATTCACCTCAAAGATTTTACACTTTGTGCGGAGGTGATATTTCTTGATCCGTTTGACAGAATAAAACTTGAAACTGAAAAGAATAAAGATTATATCATCACACAAGTTCAACAAAATGTTTTTGATATTGGACAAGGTGTACAAACTGGTAACTTCAAATTGGATTTTATAAATCCCGTGAAGGAACTTTACTTTGTCATTCAGAGGCAGGGTGATGTTGGTACAGCCGAGGGTGAATTTATAACCCCTTTTGACTATGATAATACCCTAGAAGATACAGGTGGTAAGTACATTCTCTATGAGAATCTTGACTATCTCACACTTGATCTGGATGGTCAACCGATTATCACTCAAGAGACGGGCAACGTCATTTTCCTTAAAGCTGTTCAGGCAGCTATACACCATTCAAAAACACAACTCATCAGGAGATTCTATTCCTATAGTTTTGCCTTAGAACCCGAGAAGTGGTATCCAACTGGACAAATCAATTTCAGTCTCGTGAAAGAGCAAATCCTCAACCTAAGTCTGACACCTTGTACAGATTATGCTAGACAACTGAGAGTCTACGCACTCAGCCACAACATTCTTCGTGTTAGTGAGGGAACTGCCAGAACTCTTTTTGACGTTAAATACTAGAGATGAATATGCAAACTGGTTTCGGTGATATGGGTGACGGGATGATGGGGCGGTACATTTCTGATATGATTAATATCGTTCAACCCGTTATAGAGAAGAGTACCTTACTCGCAGCTGAATATTGCAAAGCTTGTGGAAGAGATGTAATTCTTTCAGAAGACATGGAATACGCGATGAAGTATTGTGCGATGAATACAGTTGGTAAGACAATTGGTTCTATCATGCCAGAAATATACGATGAAGAGGAAAGTGATGAAGAGGGAGAGGAAAGTGACGAAGAGGGGGAACTTCCCGATTTTGTGAGATACTCAGGTCATGATCAAGGGTTTATTCAGGTGAATGAGGCTTTTGATCGTTGGGACAATTGGGTTCCCCAAAACCCGACAGAACAGATGTTAAAAAATGCTATTAATAGTAATGAGTACGTCAGAGCCGGAGGGGTGGACGATTTCTGAATATAAATCATTTCATGTGACTAATGATTCTGAAAGCTCTGTCACAGACTCTGATGATGAAGAGGAACAAATATTTGCTAAGTCATCAGTAGTAAGAAAAACAAAATACAAAAAAATAGTAGAGAAGGAGGAACTATTACCTGAATAAAATTTTCTATATATATGTTATACAAACTCACAATGGCTGACATGACCGCCCAAGCTCTCAAGACTGTCAACCTCGTGACCCAAGAACTCGAAACTCAATCTCTCAACGCCATTGTCGCGGGATTCTCCTTTGCGGCGGCTATGTCATGGATGGACCTCGTCCGTTGGTTCATCCAACAGGTGATCAAGGTGCCCAAGAACGGTGGTACCCAGTACGCCCTCACCGCGATTCTCACCACCCTCCTGTCCATTGCGGTCTACCTGGTGATCTCCAGTATCTCCACCCGTGTTTCCAAACCTGTTAAACCAGTCTACGCGATTACACGATAATTTTTGGCTTACGCTTCATAATACTCAGGAGAATTAGACCAATGAATACAATAATACCAATGGAAATATACTCCACTTTCCACTTATAAACATCTTCCACAATTTCTGGGATGCTCATTGGTGGCGGTAACTCCTTTTCAACAACATCCAGGGGAACCTTTGGGAGACCCTCTAATTTATCTGTAGAACATGTAATTTCAAACTTCAAAATGTGGTCTTGATTTCTAAAATCGTAAGGAATGAGTCTACCATGGCTCATATAGAAGAACTCTATTTTGATATCCTTGACGTACTTCTGGGGTCCCTTGTAGAACTCATGTGTGAGTGGATCGTCGGCACCACGGAAGTTCATAACGTCTGTACCATTCAAGAGAATGTGACCGGTATAAAACGGTGACGTAGAATACACAGTCTTTGTAAATTCATCTGACCCCGATGTCATACGAAGAATGAGGGAGTTTGGTCCCTCAAGGTTTATAGCTCCAGAAACGATACTATCACTCTCCACGGGATTTTTAGAAGAGAACCCCATGACTTGATGTGGTGTTGCGAGAGCCACGTTACTCAAATAACCATTCGTACCATCGAAGAACTTGAAGGAGAATGTATTACTAGATGCTGGAGTTGTGTTTGAAAATGTGAGAGCCTGTGTATCTGTGTCAAATACAACCTCATCTATACACGTCGCTGGTGGTTGCATGAGGGTGTCAAGATCCGATGCGAGAGCAGTCCCGTTTGTATAATTAGTCTCATTGAGGGTAATCTCAATGAGGTCATTTGGGGCACCTGAGTCATGAATACTGAACGTTTTATTTGTACTACATGTAGTCAATTGTACTGTAGGTATACGAGCAGAAATCAATCTGATTTGTGTAACGTCATATATAGGTTCTTTGAGAGTGACTACGTAATTACTGGCATGTGTATACACATTGGTATCCCTCTCACTACTATCTATGTCAAGTGTATGAACCTTCATTAAAATAGAGGTATACTATTTTAATGATTGTTTTTATCTATAACTGAACATCTAACAAATACTTTGTGCGAGGGGGTTGTTCTGAAGCACTCTCGCCGCCAGACCCAAGTCTCTGGAGTTGGGATTCTCGTTACCCTTGTAGGCATTGAACTGGTGGAATGGCTTCTGCTGATAGTTTTGAGTCCACCCCCCGTTTGCAGCGTTGACACGTCCATCAATACGGGAAGTATCGGAGCGTACAGCCGTGAGACGACCACCTTGCTTGAGGGCACTCTCTCTCACGTTCATACGACCAGCGTTACCCATACGGTTAGCCTTACCACGACGATCCTCTGGACGGAAACCATACTTCATCAACTCCTCGTTATTCTTAGTGGTAATCTGAGCAGCCGCACTGGTCTCGTACGCACCAGTGAAGTTGGTAATACCGGGAGACGCGTGGGCATAGTGAGAGAACGCCTGATCGTTGCGGTCACTCTTGAAACGAGTGGGATCCTGTGACATGGTTTGAGCAGATATGAAACGCTTCGCACCATTGAAGCCTAATCCATCTGCTCTGTGACCAGTCTCGGAACGGTTAGTTGTTCTCATCGTCTTCTGATGACTCGCCCTGGGTACCGCACCAGACATACCCTGAGCACGACCAGGCATCGCTGGAAGACGCGAAGGAAGATGTGCGGTAGTTTCGGGTTTGTTATGGGTCAACTGACCCACGAGAGCCGAGCGACCACCAGTGGTATCCGCGGCTGGACCAGATCGCCCTGGGAGTGTAGTGAGCTTATACTCACCCACATTGATAGGGTTCACACGGAACATTTGTTGGAAACCACCACTCGCTGGGGTATCGGAACCAACACCGAGGCCTGGACCGACCATTTGCTTCTCAATTGGGGAAAGGTTGTTCATACGACCTGTATCATACATACGATTTCTCATGTTCAGGACCTCCTGGCCACCACTCCTCTGTTGCATGGATATATCGGCGAAGCTTTCCATTTCTCTCTTTTGGGGGACTTCTACACGTGGTTCAAATTCACGTTCAGTAAATTCAGGGAAATCATTCTCATAAGTAATCTGAGGTTCTTGTGGCATCGTTTGCTGAACTGGTTCCAATTCTGGTTTAGATTTTCTACTCATAGATCTACCAGCAAAAATTAGACCAGCTATAGCTGCAAGTGAAATGGGATCCGCCATTCTTATTTTTTAGTAACATTTTTATTAGCGTATCTTTGTTGAAAGAGGCCGTTCTGGAGTTCCGCACGAGTACTCATTGGCTCATAACCCATAGAGCGGAGGGGCACCTTGCACTCCATGTTGGCGAGTGGGAAGAGGTTACGTTCGTAGGTTGGTACAATAACCTTGTTGAAACGAGTGGTGGATTGTGGACGAAGTTGATCACTCACATCTATGAATTGCGCTGGAGATCCCTTACCCGCCATGTATGGAGAAGTTCCATACAACATAGTATTTGGACGACACGAACCACAATTGAGAGAACTGGGCTGAGGATAGACAAATATTTCTTCAGTAGCTCTCACAGATGGGAGAGCGCCAGTGTTTTGAACGATTGCAAGACCAGGTTGCAATTGGTATGCCATTATAGTATTACATGAGAATATTTAATTTAGGATGGACCGATTCCATGTCCCCGGTGAGAAACTCGGCTATCACCAGAGATATCAAGACCACCGAAAGCTTCTAATTGAACACCACGAGCATTTGGACTGCACATTTCTGGATTCGTTCGGCAATCGCGTTTATTTTTGGAACCATAACACCATTCAGCGAAAGAAGTCTGATCGCCTGGAATTTGAGAAACAGCAGTTGTTACGAACTGACGAGCATATGCATTTTTCTGTTGTGATGGGAGTGGAGACCGAGATCTACCTGCATCATATGGAATACGATCATCTAAATACGATTTGACAGATGACTTAACGGTTGGGTAATAACAGGCTTCAAGTCTGTTGGGGGCATCAGTGTAGTCAGTCATGAGTACATTACCCATTGGATTATCCACAGTAGGCATCTGACACCCCCTCCCATCACCACTTACGCTAAAACCATACCCCTCCTTCACCATTTTAGACTTATACATAACATAAAGAACACCTATAATAGTACCACCAAGGACAAAGATCCTTGGGTCACGACGTGTGAGGTAGATGATACAAGATGCATAAATTATAAAACGTGAAGAAGAGTTAATTCTGTCTTCTGGAGTTTGTTCATTATTAGGCCAGAACTGAAAGACCTCATCAGACTTGATAAGTTGCTGAGGATCGTCAAACCACGCCTTCATTTAATATACCATTAGGTTTATTTTTTGTTCATACCACCAAGCATACTACCCATCATCTTCATGAGTGCATCCTGGTCAAGTTCACCACCATCGGTCTGCATCTTTTCGGCGACACCCTTTGCGATGCTCTCAATTTGGGAGAGTGTATCAGCTGGAATGGAGTTAATCGTCGTACCGAGCATGTATAGAGTCTGAAGATACTGCCAAGTCGCAGCCTTCGTAGCCTCACTCATACGAGACCAGTAACTCTTGATGTTGAGGTCCTTTAGAAAGTCAATAGTCTCAATCTCCTCTAGGAGGAAGGACTCATCCTTACCAGAAATCTTTTCCGCGTAAGGAGTCACACCAGTCATGAAACCATCCACAATCATACGCGGGTTAGTCTGTTTAATCACCTCAAAAGATGCAGTCATCTTCTTGATGCCTTTTTCCTCTGGAAAAGTCTTGTGCAATTCCACAAGAAATTGAGAGAGCATGTCATTAAACGCACTGACAGAAGCCATTTTCTTATATAATACCTGTAATCTTTAAGTTTAAAAAGGTTCATTAGAAATAGTCTCACGTTGTCCAACACCGTTAGACACTATGAAGAATACGAGAATAGCATTTAGGGCAGCTGGCTTGGTATACTTGTTAAGTTCTAGTTTACCCTCGTTGTTCAGTTGAGCCTTGACATGAACGTAACCAGCAGTGATAGCCGCGGCGACGAGCGCGGCGCTCATCGGATCTCTGAGATAGTCGGATAACTCCATTTAATTATACGCAGTTTTTTTTACACGCTGATCAGGTGCGTCACCGAAAAGAACACCATCATCCTCCTCTTCAGTGGCCTGAGGTGGAGCGGATACTTCCGACATTAGACCCGGCTCCATCCCCATCTCGGGCTCCATAACTGGCTCTGGAGCCTGAACACCTGGGACAGTCTTGAACTCGTTCTCTAGACCAGTGGGTTGAACCTGTTCCTCCCCACCCATCATGGGTTCATTTTCGGGGAGAGGTTCCGCCTCTGGCATCTCCTCGGGCTCATCAAACACATCAGGGTCCTCTGTATCTTGAACCTCACCGTCAAGGTCAATATCACGGGTTTCTTGGGACATGTAGGTCTGAAGAATCTGTTGAATAGGGATCAGCTCTTTTACGGTGGCCTCAATGCAAGTGGACATACGCTGAGTGAGTTGATCGTCGCGAACATATTCACTTTGTTCATCGTGGAAGATGTAGGGATCCTTGTAAAGTTCCTTGGCAACATTGTTGTAGCAGGTCTGGATGAAAACCTCGTTGGTTGGAAGTTTGAGACTGATTTTCTTATTGTCAGTCTTGAGACGGACCGCTGATAGAATCTTAGTACAGGCAACGAAAACCGCCGCTAGGAGGTCGTTGAACCACGCACAACGATCCGCGATGTTGCTCGTGTGGTTAGCAGACATCTGGTTGGACCAATTGGGAACCTCCTTTAGAACTTTTTGGAACATAATTAGGGGTTTTCGTCCCTTAGAAAGCTTCGTCGCTTCGTTGTACATATCCTGAAATACTTCAATCATAACTGGACACATAATGAGGCAGAGTTGACCTAAGTACTCACGCTTAGCCTCTACCAATACATTTAAGTTATCCATTTATCATTGAGTGTGTTATTTTTTTAAGCCTTCCTACGCACTTCTCCTGTACTTATCAGCCATCTTCTTCAAGTTCATGAGGTCCGGGAAATCTGGTTCTTCCGATTCAACACTCTTATCTTTAGTCTTTTTGGGTACCACCCACGACACATAGATGTCGTATTCACTTATGAGTATCACATCAAACCCACCCAACTTAAATTGTCTTGCCACGTACCGCGCTGCTGCCGATCTATCAAATGTGGGACACCCAACTACAAACGCAGGTACTGTCAAAAATATCTGCTTGTGACCGAGTTCAACGCATTGTTTTATTTTACGAGAAAACTGTTCGTATATTCGTTTATATATTTCCTTCTTGATCTGCTTTCTCTTTTCATCAATCCGTGTTACGTCATTGATGCTGATCATTACAATTACTGCAATTTATTTTTAGCCATTTCTAACTCACCGAGGGTGGGTGTAGCCTTCTCCTTGACAAGATCATATTTTACAAAATCCTTACCTGAAGCACCTTCAACGAAAGGAGCGATTTCAGCGGCTGATTCAACTTCGAGTGGTTGTGTGCGGAGAGATGTCAACTTCACGTTTCCGTTTATGACCTCAAAATAAGCCGCAACTGTAAAACCGAAGGAGAATCCACTATTTTTAACAGTCATGAATACACACTCGTAGATCTCCTTATCTTCACCAACATACTTTTGGACGTTGACCGTCTCAATGATATACGTGCAGAGACCAGTACGCTTAGCGATCTCCTTGTTGGTTTGGAGGACAAATTCTTGCATCATGTCATTGTCAACACTGGCTTCCGCCTGGCGGTACCCAGAGAGGTTGGGTTTGGTATCGTCCAAGCGGATACGACCAGTTGGTTTAGTGTGTCCTGAAAATCCAAATATTTCCGTGAATGGTTCACGCCTGACTGTGAGTAACAGGACAATGGCAATAAGAACAATTGTCAAAGACCAGTTCATCATCTTTACTACTATGCGTTAATTTTTTTTTACAAAATACCCCTATACATATTAGATGTCTCTACTGATATATAGCCCCAGATGCAAACACTCTATGGAAGTTATTGACTACGTAAACAGACAACCACAGTTGAAACAACTTGTTGGTTATCATAACATAAACACTCAGGGTATTCCACCTGCATACAAAAACAAAATCACAAGAGTCCCCACCATGCTCACTAAGAATGGTAAAGTTCTCGTGGGTGGTGAAATAAAAAACTGGTTAGACTCCCTCCTCCCTAATAAGGAAATTGGTAACTGGGGTTTCAGTGGATCCTGTTCAATGACGACCCTCGATAATGATGAAAATGAGTCTGAGATGTTCTCCCTGGATTCGTATGGTCAGTCTCTACAGCCAGCCATGACACGAGAACTCGAGGAAAAGATTGGCAAGGATGTGAGTAAAGGAGTTGCCTATTCAGACCAAACTAATTAAAGATAAAACGCGGAATATTTAGTAATATGAAATTGGTAACGATTCAGGCATCTGCTATCAAATCAACATTTGAAGTACTCAAAGACATTCTAAATGATGTGAACATCTACTTTCGTCCACAGGGTATGTACATCGTCACATTGGATACAGCGAGGACATCCCTAATTGATATGTTCCTCGATGCTGATAACTTTGAGGAATATCACTGTGATCAAGATGAAATTATTGCAGGTATCAACATTTCCAACACATTCAAACTTTTAAAGACTATCACAAACAATGATGTTCTCACAATTGAAATCAACTCCAAAGAATATATGGATATTGAGATTACGAGTGAATCGAAGAAAACGAGTACAACGTTTCAACTCAAACTCCTGGATATCAACGAGAGTCGTATTGAAGTCCCAGATGTTACCATGACGAGTAACACCATCCTACCCTCTGCAGACTTTCAGAGACTTTGTAGAGACATGTCAAACATTGGTACCGAAATTGAAATCACTCGGATTGGTAAAGAACTTCGGCTCCGATGCGAAGGTGACTTTGCAAATCAAGAGACATGCATTGAATGCCCGGAAGAGAGCCCCGAGATTAAGGGTCTCTACAGTCTGAAGTACTTGAATATCTTTACAAAGGCGACGAGTATGTGTGCGTCTGTGCAAATTATGCAGGAAGAAGGTAACAGATTCCTAATTCTAAAATACAATGTAGCAAATCTGGGAGAGGTGAAGTTTTACCTCGCGACAAAGGTTTCAGATGATATGTAACTAGGGAGTGCGAAGATCATCCGTATAATTTTGAGTTGTAAGAACAATTTTTTTCATACCCAATGAATTGGTAAGCATAATTTTTGGGAACCTCGTCTCAAGGGTTTTCCTGGTATAGTACAAAAAGTCTTCTAGACGTACCTTCTGACCATGAAAATCGTTTCTAGGACCGGCATAACGCTTAATCTTTTCTGTGATGTCCACCTGTGGTTTATCGTCGTGATCAACAATCCATGCGTGTCGTAGAGGAACGCTAAAGATCATATTATCCTGTTCATATTTACCGGGTATAAAGTTAATGTCTTGTGTGATAGCCTTGTATATTTTTCCACCGTAATAATACTTCACACGGAGAATAAGATTGTTCACATTTTGAGGAACGACCGTGTTTCTAAAGGGGTTGTTAGTTACATAACAGTGGTACTCGTCTAAAATACCATCCTTCCATGACCTGGCCTCCCGTTCCCAAAATTCATCCTCAATTTTATATTTCATATCATGATCAACCTTATACTCAAGTTCCTCTGATATAATACTATAATCCCTCGGTGTCGTTAATTGTTTATAAAGATATATAAGGGTACTTAAAAGTTTGAACAACATTCTTACGTATAGTAAAGATGAACTTTTTAAGTAAGTATAAAAATAAAGTTGATCATTGGACGACTCTCATAAAGGATGATCCTATAAATAAGAAGAAATATGAGAGTGATATGTCCGATTACATTATTAGTTGTATGCCATACATGAATCTATACGCTGACACAACGGAAGATGAGATCAACACAGATAACATCTTCAATGTAAAGGAGACTGTTGGACTGAAGAGGAAAGATATTTTCAATGAGTATTTAATAGAAGTTGAAAAACAGAATCTCGCAAGACCAATTGAATATAATAGATTAGATGAATGCCCAACATGTTCCTATAGTAATGTTATCCACGTTCAAGATACGAGTGATTTGGTTTGTGATGCATGTGGATTGATTTTGGCAACCCTAATTAGTGAAGAATTAACGTATAAGGAAGAACAAGAGACTTCTGAGAAGATCATCAACTACAGTTACAAGAGGGAGAACCATTTTAACGAATGGTTGAGTCAATTTCAGGCACAAGAAATGACAACAATACCACCGGAAGTCATGGATCAATTGAGGACGGAACTCAAAAAAATGAAGATTCAAAAGTTGGATGAGATTACACATGCAAAGATTAGAAGTCTTCTAAAAAAGTTGAGACTTAACAAATACTACGAACATGTGCCGTACATCACAAATATTCTTAATGGTATCAAAGCACCCTCTATGCCCCAGGTGTTGGAAGAAAGGTTACGTCTAATGTTCAAAGATATTCAAAAACCATTCGATAAGAATTGTCCTCACGATAGGAAAAACTTCTTGAGTTATTCCTATGTACTTTACAAGTTTTGTGAACTTCTAGATGAAGACGAATACCTTCAATATTTCCCACTTCTCAAGTCCAAAAGTAAGTTATACGCCCAAGACCAAATCTGGAAAAAGATTTGTGAAGATCTACAATGGGAGTTTATCGCTACAACCTGAGTTTAAAGATGTACTGATCTTTATGTGCATATGAACTGTCCAAACTATGAGGTGTGTCACAAAATGATGAAACCAGGTCTAAAGGTGTGTAGTCCATGTTTCTGGAGATTCAATAATGAAGTACTTGAATTCAATAATGATAAATGTCCACATTGTTTTGAAAATACAACATGTGTCAAGTTCAGAAAATGTTCACATTTTGTTTGTCTCAAATGCTTCAATATAACTGATAAATGTGCGATATGTATATAGACTTAAAGTGTCTGGTGTTACTTCAACTAATGAATGAATACGAAAAGTTCTGTGTAGAAGAGGCTGAGTATCATCTACAGAGAGCCCGTGAGCTTTTGACGGAAGGTCTTAAAGACCCTAAGAAGCACCATGACGAGTCTAAAGAATTTTATAAAATGTTAGCGAAGGTTCTAC
>Ga0209709_10003437_pt1 | contig 13135 bp, 12 predicted proteins | sample ArcticOcean_MG_C_2_FD_187435 | JGI IMG/M metagenome (GOLD analysis project Ga0209709, IMG submission 187435) | Marine microbial communities from western Arctic Ocean - ArcticOcean_MG_CB4_136 (SPAdes) (version 2) | ecosystem: Environmental > Aquatic > Marine > Oceanic | place: Arctic Ocean... | reverse complement strand
AAGCAGCTCAAACTGAACTGTAAAATTTCTTAGGTTTTTCATTAATATTAAATGATTTCCTTCAATTTTTAGATCTTTTCTAAAACTTGCTGACCATATTCCATGAAACATAGGCTTTGGCATAGGTTGGCTAAATTCTTTCCAAGTATTTGCTGATGCTCGAAGAGCAAAATCATAGGCATCCAGCGGTCCTGGGTTAGTATTGATATTTTTTACTTTACCATCATGCATGTCTATAATAATTTTTACTTTTTCCATATCAAACATAAATGAACAAGAGTAATACTTTGCCATTGCAGCAATAGTTTCATCACTATTTGTAAGATCTTCGTATTTCTTTGCCCAATTATCTAAATCACTACTCATAATATTTCTTTATTAATTTTACTTAGGATCTTTGGTTCCTTTAGTTGGATCTTTATCAAAATTCATATGGAAGTCCTTTTTAGGATTTTCATAATCACCTAAAATATTTCTAATATTGCTAATCTCACCAGGAGCCATTCCTATCTCTTTAAGTAAACCGTCTAAGAATGGTTGATGTGCTCTATAACGCAATGCGGAGCTAACAACATTATCTGCTAAATTTCCACTTCTTCCAGCACCGTCTTTGGTGCCAACACTTTCTGTGGTTCCACCACCTGAGCCATTTGAGTTACCACTAAATCCAGGTAATCCATTAACATCAATAATCTTAATATCATTAATGTTAGCCATTGGTTTGACACTTTCTCTAATAATAGATTCAATTTTATCAGCAAGCTTTAAACGTAATGCACTTCTTCTACTTGCATCACTTCTAAGATTTTCAGCAGCATTTAAAGATTCTTTACCAGCAGCATCTATTTCATATCTTAATTTCGCTGCCATAGTTGAATGTCTATCTTGTTCTGCTTTAGAGGAAGCTGAAATTACATCAACTTTTTTAATACCTTGTGCTTTTTCAACGTATCTAATTGAGTTTGCTCTTTCTTCCGCTTCTATTGCTTTAGCTCTTGTATTTTCTTCTTCAGCTTTAGATTTTAAAACTTGTTTAGACTTATTAATTATTTCAAGATTTTTTTGATGTTCTTCAATACTTAATCTTTTAACTTTTTCTATATCAAGAAGTCTTACTACTTTTTCCGACTCTATTCTGTGTGAATCAATATTTTTTTGTTGTTCAATTTTAGCGTTCTTAATTTGTTGCTCAGAAATAATTTGAGCTTCCTCTGCATCTTTTTGCCTTTCAGACTGTTCTTTAATTATTGCTGCTTTTTCTTGAGCTCGTTTTATATCAACATTTCTTTGTTTTTCTAATCGAGCAAATTCACTTTCTTTATCTAAATTTAAAATCTTAACCTCTGTCTCTAAATCTTTTTGTCTTATTTCAAAAGCTGAGTTTTTTTCTAATTCATTTTGCTCTTTTCTTCGTTTTTCAATTTCTTCAATAAGTCTTGTTTCTGTTAATTTTTTTTCCACTTCAATAACTTGGTTTTGAGAAATTTTAGCAACTTCAATTTGTTCTTGATTTCTTATTTCAGCTTCTTCAGCTTCTCTCTCTTTTTCAGCTTTTTCTTTTATTGTCTCTGTTCTTTCTGTGGCTTTTTGAATAGCAATCTCTCTTTCTTGTTGGTATTTAGAAAATTCTTCATTTTTCTTGATTTCTAATTCTTTTTGAATTGTTTCTAAATTCTTACTTTCAATTGAAATTTTTGTATCTTGTGTAATATCATTTCTCTTTTTCTTTCTAGATTCTATTTGTTCAGTTAATTGTGTTAAACCTTGAGAGTCAAATGTATTAGCTGGATTAAACATTTCAATTGGTGCTTGGTCTAAAGAAATTATAGAGACTGTCTCTAATGCCAATCCTGTGTGACCTATAGACTCATTTGCAATTTTTGTAACTTCTTTAACAAATTGTCCACGATTTTCTTGTATCTCATCCAATGTCATTTTTGCCGCAACTTCTCCAAGTGCGTCTGCAAAACGACCGGCCACAACTTCTTTTAAATGTTCAGGATCAAGAGTTCTATTTCCCAATGTCTGTGCAGCAATTGAAACAGCTTTTGCTTCTGCTGGTACTTTGGTAAAAAATTCTGTAATTAATTCAGCTCTCATTCTATCTTTTGTAATTAGTGATTTGTCACCAGCTCTTTTTATACTTAAACTTAAAGTACGCATTCCAACTTGTGTAATATTGTGAATTATAGGTAAGACAAAAGCACCTCCTGAAATAACAACTTTTTCGCCAAACATTCCTGTACGAACAAATGAAACTTCTTTTGATGATCTTCTATATAGCCAATGTAATAGATAAACTATAATTGCTATTGCTAGTGCTACTAATATTATTCCTGCTATTATGTCTGCTCCTTTAGTCATATATTATCCCTCCCTAATTCAGGCTCCTTTTTTTTTAGTGTCTTCTAAAGCTGCGCTATAAATTATCATGCCAAAAATAATTTTGTTTAATATGTCAGCTAAATTATATATTATGTTTAAACTATTGATGTTTGCTCCACCTGCTAAATGTTCGATAAAGTATCCAATGTGATAAATCGAGAATCCTATAGTAATAATTAGTCTATTTGCAAAAAATGCCATCTGAACACTCTCATTATTACATGATGCATTAGTTCTACCTGCATCTCCCATATAAAGCTCACCTATGATATAAAGCCAACCAACTATTCCTACTAAGAACCCAAGAGTTACACTCATGTATCCATAAGCTCCCAAAAGCTGTGCGATGACCCAAATTAGAGTCCCAACCAACAATCTCCAGAACATTCCTCGCTTAACATCAGTAACTGACTTAAGCATCACATAAAAAGTTAGTATTGATAGAGGAAAAGTTAATATCCAATCAATATATCTTAGCGCTGTGGGTGCTTGACCGTTCATAACCCACAAATTCTTTGCGTAGAAGTAATGAATAGAGGACATTAAGGCTATTACTCCGACAAGATTCATGGCTGTCCCCCATTTGGGTGATAGCCGACCTCTTTCAAGGAAAAAAAATATTGCTGCACCTATCATTGCAACAGAAATTAACCAAAAAGATCCTCCGACAACGTCTTGTGGTAGCAATAATTTATTCATTAACCCTTTTTCTCCCTCTAAAATGCATTTAACGACCTATCGTCATACAAATCAATGAAAAAATATTCATTTTTAATATATATATTTTTTAGAAGTTGATTGATCTTTGATTTCATAAAAATTTAGTCGAAGTCTCACAAGATATTAAATTCAATCATGACTAGAATTTTTTTTAGAAACTTAACTATAATTAATTTTTTTAGAAACTGTGTTCTATATGGGTTGAAAGATCAATTTTACTGAATATTCTTTAACTATAATATATTATTTTAAAATGCTTTCCAAAGTCATAACTATTGCTCAACAAAAGGGAGGTACAGGAAAGACTACTCTTGCAGTACATCTGGCTCTTGGATTTATAAAATATCATAAATTAAAAGTTGTCCTTATTGATACTGATCCGCAAGGAAGTTTAGGGAAATGGTTTATGATAAGAACAAAAAAAGAAAATTCTAACGATAATTTAACCTTTAAAACCGCTAGTCTGTGGGGTGCCCAATATGAGTCAAAAACATTAAAAAATGATCATGATATTGTAATTATAGATACGCCTCCAAAAATAGAATCTGATGCTAGACCTTCTATTGAAGCTGCAGATTTAGTTTTAATTCCAATGTCAGCTTCACATGTTGATTTTTGGGCAACAGGTGCAATCGTAGAAATTGCAAAAAAAGCAAATAAAAAAATTTTAATACAAATCAATAGATCCAATCAAAGATCTAAACTTATAACTAAAACAAATGATTTTATTAAAAGTTTAGATCTTTCATCAACCCAAACAATAATTGGAAATCGACAAATTTATGCTTCCTCTATGGGTGAAGGAAAAACGGCTATTGAAAAACAAAAAAAAGGAGTTGCTGTTGAAGAAATGAAAAAATTATGTGAACAGATTTTACTAGAACTTCAATAATATTCCTAATGCTACTAACTACAAAAAAAATCATTAATGAATGGACTGACTATAATGGACATATGAATTTATCTTACTATATTTTATTATTTGATATGGGAGCTGAGGTTATTTTATCAAAATTTAAGATGGGAGAACATTCAGCTAAAACTGAAAAAAAAAGTACAATGGTGGTTGAGACACACACAACTTATAATCAAGAAGTTAAAGAAGGAGATGAAGTTAATGTTTGTCTATCATACTTTAATCACGATAATAAAAGACTACATTATAAATTAGAAATGTATGATAAAACCAAAAATACTCTTTCAGCGTCTACAGAAATTATAGCTTTGTATGTAGACTTAAGTGTTAGAAAGGTCACCAAATTTGAAGATGAAAAAAAAATAATTATGAATAACTTGATTAATAAATACAAAACTCACTTTAAGTCAGACAACTTAAAACTATCTAGTAAACTTAAAAATTAAACTAGGATGAATAATAATATCACAGGGAAACAGAAATAAAATTTATTCATTGAGTTCTATTAGGGTGAAGGCTTTAGTTTTCATAAAAACCTAGAACCATGATCTCTAAAAGTTTTTTCATTTATCTTTATTTTGTATTTAGTTTTTTTTTTTGCATTTTAAATTCCAATAAAATGGTGGTTTTGTGTAATGAATCAGCGTAAGTTTTTCACTGTAACGGTCGAATGTTAGTGATTTTTCAAAATTTTTACCATTATCTTTGCCTGGGCTCCAAGCTATAATTGCATCGTCGCTTATCGAAGTTATTTTATATTTGGGCAAACCAAATTCCATAGTTCTTTTATCTAAATCAATACTAAGAAATATGCCTTCCGAGGGGCCATCTGTAGTACCACAAGAAAATGAAGCAACTTTTTCAGCTGCTATAACATTATTAATGTTAAAAGATAACAAACCCAGAACCACGATCCCTAAAAGTTTTTTCATATTAACCTCTAATCAAGATATCAATCAATTCCCTTACATTGATCATGATCATTGTATAATTTTGGATCATTAAATTTCCCAGATTTTTTCCTACAAAATACATAGTATAGATTCCAAGAATCCTTTAGAGATATTCTTTTAATTGTTTTTTGTTAGTAATGAGCCATTTATATGTATCACTAACTACTTTTAATATATTTCTTTTTGGTTTCCAATTATATGTTTTTGTAATTTTAGAATTATCAGTTATGAAATATGGAATATCATATATTGATGATTTAGGTTGTTTTGTAAACTTAACTTTATTACCAGTAATTATTTCGCAAATTTTAGTTAATTTTTTTAATGAAGTGTAGCTAAAATCTGAGCCACCAATACAAAATAGTTTATTATTTATCTTATCAAATTTTTTAATTTGTATTTCTATTAATTCAGTTAAATCTGCAATATGAAGTACATCTCTTATTTGGTGTCCGTGCCCTCCATAACCAATATACTTTAAGTTCTTTTTAATGATATGACTCCATATCCATAAACTTACAAAACCTTGATCTTGTTTTCCAAATTGTAGAGGGCCAGAAATAACACCACACCTGTTTATTATATACTTTAAATTAAAAGCATATGAAAATTCTTCTATTAACATTTCGGAGGCTAATTTTGTTAATCCATAAATTGATTTAGGCTTAGAAGTTTCAAAGTTTTCATCAATTTTTTTATTTATATTTATAACTTTATGCAATTTTTTTTTATTCAAAATTTTAAATATAGTGTTAATAGAATTAACTCTACTAGAGGATATGAAAATAATTTTTGATTTATCTTTTTTAGCTTTTTTAAGAATATTAAAAGTACCAATAAAATTAGTATTAATAACTCTATCTAAGTCATTTCTAGAAACTTCAACCGACGCTTCTGCACAACAGTCAATAATTAAATCAAATTTTGGTAATTTTAAAATTTTTTCATAATTGGATATATCCACTTTAAAATTTTTAATACTTAAATTTTTTAAAATATCTAAATTAAACTTAGAACCTTTTCTAGATAAATTATCCAGAGAGAAAACTTTATATTTTTTTTTATGAAGCTTAATACATATATTCGCTCCAACAAAACCACACCCACCAGTAATTAAAATTTTCATTATTTATGCTTATTTAATAAAATTTTTTCTAATAAACAATACAACAATGTAAAAATATACATAGATCCAATTTCCTTAACTTTAAACTTAGACTCACCATGTATTCTACCTGTCCAATTAATAGGAATTATCGTATATTTATATTTTCGAGTTATTATTTTAAGTGGCAACTCTAAAAAAACATTAAAATTTTCAGAAACTAATGGTAAAAAACTTAATAACGTTTTTCTTTTGTATATTTTAAAAGCATTCGTGAAGTCATTGTATTTTGAAAAAAATATAATTCTAATTAAATTATTTGAAAGTCTATTAAGTATTAATTTAAATAAGGGATAGTTTTTAACTTTGGATCTTTTTGAAAATCTTGTTCCTAGGATAGCATCATTTTTAATTTTGTTAATTAAGTTATAATAAATTATTACATCTTTAATATCATCAGACATATCACACATAAAAACACATACATAGTTTAGTTTTGATTTTTTTATACCTTCTTCAATCGCAGAACCAAGACCTTTTTTTTTATTTTTAATTAATCTTATAAATTTATTTTTTTTACTATATTTCTCAATGTATTCATATGAACTATCATTGCTAAAATCATCGATGAATATAAATTCAATATTTTTTATTTTTTTTTTTAATTTAATTAATTTGTCAATTGTATAACCGAGTTGATCTATTTCGTTATAAACTGGAATGATTAGTGATAAGCTCATTATCTTTTAATTGTTGCGTAATTTTAATAATATATTACAAATATTAATTAACATCCATAACGGTATAACTATTTTGAGAAAAATTACCCCATATTTATTTCTAGTATTTTTTATCCTATTAGCCTCAATAATTTGGGAATATATTAAGTTTCCATTCAATATTGAAATAAATATACCTGGAGAACATTATCTAAAAAATTTACATAATCCACTTAATGACTCTGTAAGATTTTTAGTTTTTATTTTTTTACCACTCATAATTTTTTTTATTACAAAATTAATTGTTGAAAACAGGCAGTTAAAAATTTTCTATAATGATCTTTTTATAAAATTTGACAATTCAAATGAAAGAATAATTGGCAACAGGGATCTAAGTTTTTTTTTTAAATTAATATTTGTAAGTGTAATAATTCAGTTTTTATGTTTAGATTTTAAAAAATATGTTTATCAATTAGATATATTTCATGAAGGTTTGTGGTTAACAGCATCTTCAAATGCAATTTATACAAATGAACTCTGGCAATCCTCATATGTTGGAAGGGGATTATTTGGTAATTTTTATAATTATTTTATTTGGAAAATTACAGGAATTAATTCAATTGGCATGTCCAGATTTGTGACATTATTTTTTATGCTATGTAATAAAATTTTTTTAATATTGATATCTAAAAACCTTGTAGAAAAGACTTTATTAAGTGTTAACAAAAAAAACTTTTTATTTATTTCATTATCTTTTTCATTAATAAGTTTAATTAATTATGATTTAGGAGCTAGCACGTTCTATTTAAGATTATTTGTTTTATTATTTTTTTTATATTCTTTACTGAATTTTTTTAATCATTTTAAAAATTTATCTTTTTCTTTTATAGGAATTGGTTTTTTTTCAAGTATATCTTTTTTTTGGTTTGTAGATATTGGTGCATTTGTAAATAGTATAATTATTGTATTGATAATTTATTTTATATTAAAAAAAGAATTAACCAAAGTATTCTTACTTATAACATATGCCTTAATAGGCTGGGCAATTTTTTTTCTTCTCTTACCCAAAAATGAATTTTTAGCATTTTATAATAATATTATAAGTTTGTTTTCTTCAATTGAGTATATTCAAGGATTAATTTATCCAACTCCTTTTTTTTCTAAAGATGCACGTTCAACAAGAGCTTTACTATTAATTTTATTAACAGGTGTTCTAATCATTAATTTAATTTTTAAAAGGAATAATGAAATATCATTTGAGAGTAAGCTGTCATTATTTTTTTTATTCTTAATAGCATGTGTAAGCTTTAAAACAGCATTAAGCAGATCTGATACTGGACACATTAAATCAGGATTATCCTTTACATATATTCCACTTTTTTATTCAATATTATATTTATTTGTAAATCAATTTAAGCCCTTAAAATTTATAGAAAAAATTAATTCAACTAATAAAAGTTTACAAATTATTTTTTTAAGTTTTTTATTTGTTGTAGTTTTATTTTACAAAGAAAAAAATGTCAGCATTAAAAATTTTTTAGATTCACCAAAATCTTTAAAATATTTAGTTCAACAAGGTGATAACAAATATTTAGACCAAAATTATATTGAACTAATCAAATTTTATAAACAGATATCAAAAAATGAAAAATGTATACAAATATTTACAAATGAAACTGCCATCCCTTATCTTGTGAAAAAACCAACATGTTCAAAGTATTATTTTGTTTACACATCATCGCCTGAGAATCTACAAAGAAAATTTTTATTAGATTTAGCTTTAAAAAAACCAACTTATATACTGTATGAGTCTGATGTTGATATATATAATGATCCAAAAACTAGACTAACTATTGTAAATAATTATATTTTAAATAACTATACAATTCATCAAAAATTTAAAAAATGGACAATTTTAAAAATTAATCAAAATGTTTAAATCATTAAGATCTTTAGTTGGTAGGCTATTTTCAGAAAACATTCAGATGGTTATTATAATTTTTTTATCTGATTTTTACTGGTCATTGAGAAAATATTTTTTAAGTGTTGTCATAGACTATCCTAGAGAATATGTAGAAAATTGGAAAAAAATAAAAAGCATTTCTTCTCAAGATAAAGAAAGAAATTTTACTATTTTCCAAATTATTAAACTGCATAATGAATTTTTTAAAGATAAACAAACAAACGTAATTGAGTTTGGGGTTGATAGAGGTGGAACTATTTCTACACTATGCAGATTTGTTAAGCCCAAGACAAAAATATACGCATTAGATAGTTTCGGTAATTATGCAAAAAATATTAAGAAAAATATCACAGACTTTGATCCACATTATAAAGGATCTTACAAGCCATTTACTAAAGAGACTAGATTTAAGCAATTTAATTACAAGAATTTAGAATCCTCATTAAATAATGAGATACTAGATAAAGATTGTAATCTAAAAACTATTTGCTGTCATTTTCCTGACCAGATTAATAAGGAAGACTTTGAGGAATTAAAGTCTAAAAAATATTCTTTTGTTCACTTTGATTTTGATCTATACGCACCAACCCTTGCAGCAATTAAATTTATTATTCCAAGATTAGAAAAAAATGCAATTTTATTATTTGATGATTATAACTTTATTAACCAAGAAGGTGTAAAAGCAGCTGTAAAAGATAGTGATATTAATTTAAACAGAAGTATAGAGACACAAAGTGGTCAATTAATCTGTTATTTATAGTTACACAAATAAGCTTTACTAATATAATTTTATAAAATATTTCCTCTTAATACAGCATTAAACCAAATACTTGTGTTTTTTTCTAGTGTTACATCACCAATGATTGTTGTGGTAGGAACAACCTAGTTATCACCTGAATTTTTAATTTTTTTATTTTCCAAATCATAAAGCAAATCTTATATAATGTTTAACATGTCTCTTACAAAATCTCCACTATGTGAATTTGGTAAAAAGGCAGATACTTTTAGATTAAAATCTACTGACAACACTTTGATAAGTTTAGAGAATATAAGGGGTAAAAATGGACTTCTAATCATGTTTATCTGCAATCATTGTCCATATGTGATTGCAACAATAGATGAAATTGTTGAAACTTCAAAACAGCTTCAAAAATATAAAATCAATTCATTAGCAATTATGTCCAATGATACTAATAGTTATCCAGAAGATTCTTTTGATAATATGATTTTATTTGCTAAAAAATATAATTTTTCTTTTCCATATGTAATAGATGAGGATCAATCAATTGCAAACATATATGATGCAGTATGCACTCCAGATTTTTTTGGTTATAATAATAATCTTGAACTCCAGTATAGAGGTAGAATTAGAGAGTTTAATAATCTAAAAGCAGTAACCGGATCTGAAAATGAATTATTAAAGAACATGATTGATATTGGAAAAACTGGTAAAGGCCCATTAAAACAAAGCCCAAGTATGGGATGTAGTATTAAATGGTTAAAATAATATGTATTTAATAATTACAAGATCTTTTCCACCAGAGATAGGAGGGATACAAAATCTAATGTGGGGATTAACTAATGCTCTTAGTAAACATTATATGGTTAAAGTATTTGCAGATTATCATGAAGATCATAAGGATTTAGATCAAAATGTTTCATTTTCAATAACGAGAATTAGTGGAATGAAGTTGCTAAGAAAATATAGAAAAGCGTATTTAATAAATGAGCTATTAAAAAATAATAAAAATATAAAAGGCATTATAGCTGATCACTGGAAAAGTTTAGAACTAATTAAAACAAAAAAACAAAAAATTTGTTTAATCCATTCTAAAGAAATTAATCATGATAAGGGTACTGGGTTAAATAGGCGAGTTTTAAATGTATTAGATAATGTTGATAATATAGTTTCTAATTCTATATATACAAAAAATTTAGCTATTAGTTGTGGAGTTAATACTGAAAAAATTACAGTTATTAATCCAGGTGTAGACCCCGTTACGGAGATAGATAAAAAATTATTAGCTAATACTGAAAATCTATTAAAAAATAAAAACCCAAGGTTAATTACTGTGTCAAGATTTGATAAAAGGAAAAATCATGAAAAAATTATCATGTCAGTAAGAAATCTTAAACAAATTTATCCTAATATTATTTATACATGCGTTGGATATGGCGATGAGGAAGAAAACCTCAAAAAACTTGTTAGAGAACTAGATTTAAATGAACAAGTTATTTTTTTTAAAAATATTTCTAATGACATGAAAAATGCACTAGTTGCAAAATCAAATATTTTTGTAATGCCCTCAATTATATACAAAAGATCTGTTGAAGGTTTTGGTATTGCTTTTATAGAAGCGGCTCAATATGGACTACCTTCGTTAGGAGGTTTGGATGGTGGAGCTCCTGACGCTATTATAAACAATGAAACTGGAATTCTATGTAATGGGAATAATTTAAATGAAATTCATGAATCTATAGAAAAAATGTTAATTGGAAAAAAATATATCGAATTAGGTAAAAATGCAAAAAAAAATTCTGAAAATTTTCTCTGGGAAAAAATTATTTTAAAATATAAAAAAATTTTAATTACATCTTAAAGGAACTACTTGTTTCTCTTTTTGATTGTTCAATTTTTATTTTTTTATGTAAGCTGTTACTTTTATTGTAAAGTAAATTAAATTTAATTTTTTTATCAACTTTAATCATTATATTTTTAGCATTTCTAACTTCAAAGTTATCAGCCACAGCACTTATTGGTCTTTTATTTACATTCATATTTTTAATATAAATCTTAGATTTTTCACTAATGGTAGTGCCTTTCCATCTTCTTGGTCTAAATGTACTTATAGGTGTGATGGCTAATTTTCTTGAATCTAAATTTAAAATTGGACCATGTGCTGATAAATTGTAAGCAGTACTTCCAGCTGGTGTTGATATTAAAACTCCATCTGCAATCAATTTTTTTATAACTATACTTTTACCATTATAAATTTTCAATGATGCTGTTTGTTTACTTTGTCTTAATATTGAAACTTCATTTATCGCTATAGATTTTTTTAATTGATTTTTTTTTGTTTTAACTGACATGTGTAAAGGGTGGATTTGAATAGATTTTGAATTGACTAAATTTTTAATAAAATTTTTATTGGAAAACTTATTCATTAAAAAACCATAGTTGCCAGAATTAATACCATAAAATGGTTTGTTATATTTATACATTTTTTTTAAGATCTGAAGCATAAACCCATCACCACCAATAACAATTATTAGATCTGATTTATTTGAGGAAACAGATTGAATTTTTTTTTCGATAAGAGATTTAATTTTTAAAGAATTTTTTGTTTTATCAAAAACAATATTAACTAAAGTTTTCATTTTAATGGTGCCCTCGGCCAGACTCGAACTGGCACTCCATAAATGGCAAGGATTTTAAGTCCTTTGTGTCTACCAATTTCACCACGAGGGCATGAGTTATTTTCATGAGTGTTTATGCTAATATTTATAATTGAACAAGTCTAATAAGTAAAATTTCTATTAATCACATTTAGCCTTAATTATTTTAATATATATATCTATTTGTTTTGTTAAGTTCAATTTGCAGAATTTTTTGTTATCAATTGATGCTTTCGAACCAATTATAGAATTTTTGTTAAAGATAATAATATCTGCTTCATTATCTAAGATTTCATTATAATTTTTATACAAATTTATTAATCTAATCTGTTCATCATTAGGTATTACAATCTGTTGACTTCTAGTAGGTGGAGTATTTTGTATATGAGTTAGAATATTTTTATCAAAATTAATAGAGGAATCAAATGTAATCATCGAATTAGCTTGATATTTATACCAAGACAAATATTTTAAATTTATATTGTAGTATCTCCATCCTTGTTTTGAATTATTTATAATTAATTTAAAAGTATCATCTGATATTTTTAAATATTTTAAATTTTTAACAAAATTTAATTCTAATTGATTATCAGTAAGAGCTGTAAGAGAAGAGTCAACGGTTGTTAAATTTTTTTTACCATTGAATAGCCACCATGTTTGTAATTTTGGGTTAAAAGTCATTAAAGTATTTAAATTTAACTTATTTGATTTAAAAAAATTATTTAAAACTTTCATATCATCCCTAAAATCAACATTTTTATCTTTATACTCACTTAAATAATTAAAATTAAAAAAAATTATTAAAATTACTGAAGATAAATATAAAAATAAATTTTCATAATATTTATGATTTAAATTTTTTGTTTTAAAATATTTGAGTAAAATCAATAAATAAATGAATCCAAAAACTATAAAAACAATTATACCTAATATTAGAATCCAATTTAAAAAGTTATAAATTTCAATAACAGATGGGCT
>Ga0209709_10003433_pt1 | contig 13145 bp, 11 predicted proteins | sample ArcticOcean_MG_C_2_FD_187435 | JGI IMG/M metagenome (GOLD analysis project Ga0209709, IMG submission 187435) | Marine microbial communities from western Arctic Ocean - ArcticOcean_MG_CB4_136 (SPAdes) (version 2) | ecosystem: Environmental > Aquatic > Marine > Oceanic | place: Arctic Ocean... | reverse complement strand
AAAAAAAAAATTAATTAAAGATTTTTTTAAAGATAAATTTTTAATAAATAAAATTTTAACAATCTTAGAGAAATTTTCGAAAATACACATTGATCAACAAATTAAGAATGGTGCCACAGTAATACAAATTTTTGATAGCTGGGCCGGTCTATTAGAAGAAAAAGATTTAGCTAATTATATTTATATACCTACTTTAAATTTAGTTAACCACATAAAATTATTAAATGTACCAGTAATTTGTTTTCCAAGAGGTATTAAAAATTATAAAACCTTCTGTCAAATTGTTAAACCAAGTGCAATTAATATTGATTATGATATTGATCCGATTTCTATATCTCAACAAATAGAAATTCCAATACAAGGAGGACTAGATCCAAAAATATTATTATCAGACAAAGAAAACTTAAAAAAGGAAACTTTAAAATATTTAAATATTTTTAAAGATCATCCCTACATATTTAATTTGGGGCATGGAGTTGTTCCAGAAACAAACCCTGAAATGGTTAAATATTTGGTTGGACTTGTAAAGGATTATTAGATGAAAAAAGCTATAATATTATTTAACTTAGGGGGCCCTGATAAACTTGAAAATGTAAAACCATTTTTATTTAATCTATTTAATGATCCTGCAATATTAAACCTACCAACCTTTTTTAGATATCCATTAGCAAAATTAATTTCAAATAGAAGGGCTCCTATAGCAAAAAAAATTTATGAAGAAATAGGAGGAGCTTCACCAATATTAAAACAAACAGAACAACAATCAAATGCTTTAGAAAAAAAACTTAATCAAAGTCAGACAACCCACCAATTTAAGTGTTTTATAGTTATGAGATGTTGGCACCCAAGAGCAACAGAAGTAATCAAAAACGTTCAATTGTACGCCCCAGAAGAAATCATTTTAATGCCTCTTTATCCCCAGTATTCTGCAGCAACATCAGGATCTTCCATTAAGGAATGGAAAGATGTTTGTAAAAAAAATGATTTCAAAACCAAAACAAGCACTATTTGTTGTTACCCAACAGACAAAAATTTTATTAATGCTCACACACAGGAAATTGTTAAAAAAATAAAAAAAATAAAAAATTTTAAATTAATTTTTTCAGCCCATGGTTTACCTGAAAAAAATATTAAAAAAGGTGATCCCTACCAATGGCAAATAGAACAGTCGGTAAAAAAGATAGTTGAAGAATTAAATTTTAAAAATTTAGACTGGATCCTAAGTTATCAAAGCAGAGTTGGCCCCTTAAAGTGGATAGGTCCATCTACCGAGGATATAATAATTGAAAATTCAAAAATCGGAAAACACATTGTTTTAGTACCTATAGCTTTTGTTTCTGAACATTCAGAAACTTTAGTTGAGCTCGATATAGAATATAAAAAATTAGCAAAAGACAATGGTTGTGAGCAATATACAAGGGTCCCTGCTCTTGGTATAAATGAAACTTTTATAAATGCGATGTCAGAATTGATAATAAAAAAAGCAGAATATAAATTTAATGAATTTCTTTATTCTCCAAAAAATAAATGTCCAACTTACCTCAAAAAGTGTCCTTGTCTAAATTATGAGTAGTTATTTATTATTTAAAAGCCTCCACGTAATAGTGGCAATTTCTTGGATGGCAGGCCTTTTATATTTACCAAGAATTTTTGTTTATCATGTTGAAAATTTAAATGATCATAATAGCTGCTCGATTTTTAAGACAATGGAGCGTAAATTATTTTTTTATATTATGACACCGGCAATGATCTTAACTTGGATTTTTGGTTTAGTTTTAATTCACATTTCAGGATTTGATATTTTGTTTGCACTTTGGGTTAAACTTAAACTGCTACTTGTTATTTTATTAACATTTTATCACCTCTATTTAGCTCAATGCCTTAATGATTTTAAATTAGAAAAAAACACTAAAACATCAAAATTTTTTAGAATAATCAACGAAGTACCTACAATATTGCTTATTTTCATTGTTTTTATTGTTATTTTTAAACCTATCTAGACTTGAAATACTCAAAATAGCATATATATTTATAATACGTTAAAAGTCTTTAATACAATTCCAAAAAATGAATATCCAAGAATTAAAAAAAAACACATCTGAACAATTAATTACACAAGCTGAAAAGTTGGGCGTTGAAAACGCTAGCACATTAAGAAAACAAGAAATTTTATTTGCAATTTTAAAAAAAGTTGCCGAAAAAGGTGAGGAAATTACAGGTAGTGGAGTTTTACAAATGCTTCAAGATGGATTTGGTTTTTTAAGAGCAATGGAGTCTAATTATTTGCCTGGACCTGATGATATTTATATAGGACCTAATCACATAAGAAAATTTGGCTTAAGAACCGGAGACACTGTTGAGGGTCCCTTAAGAGCCCCGAAAGAAGGTGAAAGATATTTCGCTCTCCTTCAAGTTGGTAAAATTAACTTTGAAGATCCAGAGAAAATGAGACATAAAATTGCATTTGATAATTTAACACCTCTTTATCCAAACAAACAATTATTTATGGAAGTTGAAACGACTAAAATTGAAAAAAAGCCAGATTTAACAGCAAGATTAATAGATTTAGTAAGTCCAATTGGAAAAGGACAAAGATCCCTAATTATATCGCCCCCAAAAGCTGGTAAGACTATGATTTTACAAAGTATAGCCAATTCTATAGCCGAAAATCATCCAGAATGTTATTTAATGGTGCTTTTAATTGACGAACGTCCGGAGGAAGTAACGGATATGCAAAGAACTGTTAAGGGGGAAGTTATAAGTTCTACTTTTGATGAACCAGCGCAAAGACATGTTGCTGTAGCTGAAATGGTCATTGAAAAAGCAAAAAGATTAGCTGAGCATAAAAAAGATGTAGTAATTTTATTAGATTCCATAACAAGACTTGGAAGAGCTTATAATGCCGTTATACCAAGCTCAGGTAAAGTTTTAACAGGAGGTGTTGACGCCAATGCACTTCAAAGACCTAAAAGATTCTTTGGTGCTGCTAGAAATATTGAAGAAGGTGGTTCGTTAACAATCATTTCAACGGCTCTAGTTGATACAGGAAGTAGAATGGACGAAGTTATCTTTGAAGAATTTAAAGGAACTGGAAACAGTGAAACTATTTTAGATAGAAAAATTTCTGAAAAAAGAATTTACCCAGCAATAGATATTACAAGATCAGGAACAAGAAGAGAAGAATTGATTTTTGACAAAGACGACTTACAAAAAATGAATGTTCTAAGAAGAATACTTTCCCCAATGGGAACCATGGACGCTATTGAATTTTTAAATACTAAATTAAAGAGCACAAAAAATAATGCTGAATTCTTTAGCTCAATGAATAAACCAGCCTAATTTATTTATACTACTTATTTAAAGTTTTACACACACACAATAATCAAGCTATAATCTGAAAATGACTATTTATGCTTTATCAACTGGTCCGGGAGTTTCTGGGGTGGCAATAATAAGAGTGTCAGGTATTGAGACCAAAAAGATAATTAAATCTTTAACAGGAAAGCCTATACCCAAACCAAGAGTGGCTACACTTAGAAAAATTAACTATATCAACACTTCTGAACTAATAGATGAAGGACTAATATTGTGGTTTCCTGCCCCTGAGAGCTACACAGGTGAAGATATGGCGGAATTCCACATACATGGAAGCAAATCAGTAATTACGGCTATCCACAACACCATTGCAAGAGTAGAAAATTGTAGACTTGCTGAGCCAGGAGAATTTACAAAGCTAGCTTTTCAAAATGGAAAAATAAATTTACTCAAAGCAGAAAGTATTGCAGATCTGGTTTCATCAGAAACTGAAATTCAGAGACAGCAGGCAATAAAAATAATGAATGGTAAATCTGCAGATAAATTCAACAAATTAAGAGAAAAACTTTTAAAAACTTTGTCACATGTTGAGGCAAAAATTGATTTTCCTGATGAAGATTTACCAAAAGAAATTTTAAAAAATATTAAAAAAATTTCTGATGAGGTTAATAAAGAAATAAAAGAAATTTTAGACGATCAAAAAGTAGGAGAAAGAATAAGAGAAGGTTTTAAGATTGCAATTGTTGGCCCCACCAACGCAGGAAAATCAAGTTTACTTAATTATTTATCAAACAGAGAGGTGGCAATAGTTTCAGAAATTGCAGGAACAACCCGAGATGTAATTGAAACTCATTTGAATATTGATGGTTATCCTGTGGTTGTTTCTGATACAGCGGGGATTAGAGAGTCGAAAGATGAAATAGAAAAAAAAGGGATAAAGCTAGCCCTAAAAACAGCCGAAGATGCAGATTTAAGAATTGTTGTAATAGAACCAAAAAACCTTAATTTTACAGGGTTTTTAAAGGATTTATTTGATAAGAATTCTATTTTAGTTATCAATAAATGTGATTTAGAACAAGTTACATTAGACGAACAATTTAAAAAATTAAATCCTATTTTGATATCAATTAAAAATAATACAAATATTGATGAGTTAATTTTAAATATTAAAAATGTTTTGAAAAAAAAATTTATAAATAACGGTGATATTTTTATTACACGTGAAAGACACAGACGTCACCTTGGAGAGTGTGTGGCTCATTTAGAAAATTTTAGCAAAAAAAATGAGACAGAAGATTTCGATAAAGCAGCTGAAGATTTAAGATTGGCAACCCGTCATCTTGGAATGATTGTCGGCAAAGTTGACGTAGAAGAAATATTAGGAAATATTTTTAATGATTTTTGCATAGGTAAATAGTATAATTGTTCATATTAGTCAATAATACCAACAATTTTTAATTTAAAAAAAATAATGGTTTTTCCTGGTTTTTTAACACTTTTTTTCGGTTTTTTGTTGATAAGCATAGCTTTTTTGAGGTAAAAAAATGGGGTAAATGAGTCTTTATAAAATAAAGAATTTTCATACACAATTTATTAGTCTCATCTTGTAAATATTACAATCAGTTATAAATTTAAAATATGAAAAATGATTTATCATTCGATGTAGTGGTTATAGGTGGAGGCCATGCTGGGTGTGAGGCAGCAGCGGCTTCTGCACGTCTTGGGGTAAACACCGCACTATTTACACATAAGATTGAAACCATTGGTGAAATGTCCTGTAACCCAGCCATTGGTGGTTTAGGTAAGGGTCATCTTGTAAGGGAAATAGATGCATTAGATGGAGTGATGGGGGAGATAGCAGATAAGTCTGGCATACAATTCAGACTACTAAATAGAAGTAGAGGACCTGCTGTAAGAGGTCCAAGAACTCAATCAGACAGATTCTTGTATCGCAAGTATATGCAAGAAAAACTTGTAAATTATTGTAATTTAAGGATTTTTTCTGATCCACTAATAAGATTTATTTTTAAAAAAAATGCTATAAGTGGTTTCGAAACTCAATCAGGTAAAAATGTTCTTTGTAGTAAGCTTATACTCACAACTGGAACTTTTTTGAATGGTTTGATACACATAGGTGATAAAAAAACTCCTGCAGGAAGATATAACGAGCAACCTTCAACAGGTTTAACTGAGCAACTTAAAAAATATCATTTTATAATTGGAAGACTTAAGACAGGAACTCCTCCAAGGCTAGATGCAAGAACAATTAATTTTAAAAATTTGGAAGAACAATTTGCAGACGATGATCCCTACTTCTTTTCTTTCTTAACTAAAAAAAATTTTAACAAACAAGTTTCATGTAGGATGACATACACAAATGAAAAAGTTCATAACATAATAAAAAAAAATTTAAGTAAGAGTGCAATGTATTCGGGAAGCATTCAAGGTGTTGGACCACGATACTGTCCATCAATAGAAGACAAAATTGTAAAATTTGCTGATAAAGGTAGGCACCAAATATTTTTAGAGCCAGAGGGACTAAATGATCATACAGTTTACCCAAATGGTATATCAACTTCACTACCTGCTGATGTTCAGCAGGAAGTATGTAATAATATCAGTGGTTTAGAAAATGTTAAAATTATTAGACCCGGATATGCTATAGAATATGACTATGTTGACCCTAGAGAATTATTTTTAACTCTTGAAACAAAGAAAATTCAGAATCTCTATCTAGCTGGACAAATTAATGGCACTACTGGATACGAGGAGGCTGCAGCTCAAGGTCTCATTGCTGGTATTAATGCAGCTTTATCTTTTAAAAATTCTGAACCATTTATATTAGATAGATCAGACGCCTACATTGGAGTGATGATAGATGACTTAGTTACTAAAGGAGTAGCTGAGCCTTATCGAATGTTTACGTCTAGAGCTGAATATAGATTAAGCTTAAGAGCTGATAATGCAGATCAAAGATTAACCTTTAAAGGAATCAAAATAGGCCTGATTGGAGATTATAGAAAAAATTTATATAAAGATAAATCAAGTAAAATAAAGCAAATTTCATCAAAAATGAATACTTTAAACATATCACCTTCGCAAATTGTTCAATTTGGCATAAAAATTGCAAAGGACGGCGTTTTACGGAGCTCGAATCAAATATTAACACAAAAAGGTGTTGATATGTCGACTATTAGAGAAATATGGCCAGACATTCCTTATTTCAATAAGGAAATTGATGAGCAAATACAAATAAATGCCCACTATCGAGGTTATTTAAAAAAGCAAAAAGCCGATATTCTTGCATTTAAACGAGATGAAAATTTAATAATTCCAGAAAGAGTCAATTACGATGAACTATCAGGCCTATCTAATGAAGTAAAAGATAAATTCAAACAAATAAGACCAAAAACAATGGGTCAAGCCTTAAGAATAGAAGGAATTACTCCAGCCGCAGTATATATTTTGTTGTCACACGTCAAAAGAAAGTCTATTAAGCATATAGCTTAATGGAAAAAGAAATTTACAAAAAATATTCACTACTAGAAAAACTAAATGTTTCACGTGAAACATGTTTAGATTTTGAAAATCTTGTCACAATGATTCAAAAGAAAAATAAGGAAATAAACATTATTAGTAAAAAAACAGCAGTAAATGAGTTAATAAGAAAAAGACATATAATTGATTCAGCGCAAGCTATTGATTTTATTGATTTAAATAATAATACAACCTCAGATATAGGTTCTGGAGGTGGATTTCCTGGAATCGTAATTGCGATTATGGCAAAAAATTTAAAAAAGGACATGAAATTTAATTTGTATGAAAAAAGTTACCACAAAAGCTTATTTTTAAAAGAAGTTTCAAGAGAACTCAAATTAGATACGGAAGTAATCCAGAGCGATATCTTCAAAAGTACCGATTTAAAATCAGAAACAATAATGGCCAGAGCATTTAAACCTTTACCAGTAGTTTTAGAGTTAGTTTATAAAAACTTCGCTAGTTATAAAAATCTTATTTTGTTTATGGGTAAAAATGGTCAAAAAATTTTGAGTGAAACATTAAAGAATTGGGATTTTGATTATGTAGAAAAGAAAAGCCTTACAAGTGAAGATTCATTTTTATTAAACATAAAAAATATAAAAAAAAAAATTATAAATTAAAATGAAAATTATTTCAGTAATTAATCAAAAGGGAGGGGTTGGGAAAACAACAACAGTAATTAACCTTGCGGCAGGTTTGTCCAGTCAAGGAAAAAAAATTTTAGTAATTGATTTAGATCCGCAGGGTAATGCAACGACAGGATTGGGATTAAATAATTTAGAAAATTCTAATGAGACCATTTATGGAGTTCTTAATGGAACAAAATCAATTTCTGCAGCAATTAAAAAAACACAATTTAAAAATTTAGACATTATAACCTCTAATGTAGATTTATCAGGATTAGAAGTGGAGACAGCAGGGGACAGCAAAAGAGCCTTTATTTTGAAAGACAAATTAACCTCATATTCAAAGGATTCTACGAGCAATTATGATTATATCCTTATAGATTGCCCACCTTCCCTTAGCTTGCTTACAGTAATGGCTCTTGTTTCATCTAATTCACTTATAGTTCCTCTCCAAACAGAATTTTTTGCACTTGAAGGGTTAACACAACTAGTTAAAACAATTGATAGGATAAAAGTAAGTTTAAATCCTGAGTTACAAATTAGAGGAATACTTTTAACAATGTATGACAAGAGAAATAAACTTTCTTCACAAGTAGAAAAAGAAGCAAGAGATTATTTTAATGAAAAAGTATATACCACTGTAATCCCAAGAAACGTAAGATTATCCGAAGCACCATCACACGGTATGCCAGTATTAATTTATGATAAAACTTGTGTTGGAAGTAAATCTTATTTTAGTTTTACTGATGAATTTATCAGTCAAGAAAAGCTATCAGAAAGTGTAGCATAATGGATCCGTTTAAAATAAAAAAAGGGCTAGGAAGGGGACTTTCATCATTAATTGGTGAAGAGAGCGTTAAATCAAATATAAATAAATTACAAGTTAGCGATCTAGTAAGAAGTAAGTTTCAACCAAGAAAAAAATTTAGCGAAGAAGATCTAAATAGTTTAACTAATTCAATTAAAGAACGTGGAATTATTCAACCGATAATAGTTAGAAGGTCAGAAGACGAAAAGAATAAACATGAAATAATTGCAGGTGAAAGACGATGGCTGGCTGCGCAGAAAGCGGGCCTTCATGAAGTGCCGGTAGTTGTAACCGAAGCTGACGATCTTAAATCTCTAGAGTTTGCTATTGTTGAGAACGTCCAAAGACATGATTTAAATGCAATTGAAGAAGCTCAAGGTTATCAAAGGTTAATTAATGACTTTTCTTATGACCAAGAAAGAGTTGCTAAATTTATTGGCAAAAGTAGAAGTCATATAGCTAATTGTTTGAGGTTACTAAATCTTCCAAAAGAAATAATTGAATTGATTGAAAACAATGAACTATCACCGGGTCATGCAAAGATATTAGTGGGATTAGAAAATGCTCATTTCTTAGGAAAAAAAATAATTGAAAGAAAATTATCTGTAAGACAAGCAGAAAATCTAGTTAAGATTTTTAAAAATAAAAATGTTGCAAAAACTAATTTGAAAGACTCAAATCTAAAACAGCTTGAATCTTCAATTGTCAGCAAAATAGGACTAAATGTTTCTATTAACAATAAAAAGAATAACTCAGGATCTATTGAATTTTACTATAAAGATATTGATCAATTAAATAAAATTATTGAAATAATTAAATCTAATTATTAGCAACTGCAGATTTTGTAAGTATAAAATCTGATAAAATATTAATTGAATTTCTTGAATTTTTTTTCAACAAAAGTTCTATATCGTTAATTTCCATTATTAATTTTTTTAAATCGGTCAGTGTCCATTTTGTTATTTGTTTTTTTACAGCATCTTTTTCTTTCCAAAAAATTGGAGGTTTAAAATCTTTGATGACAATCTCAATGTTCTTATTCCTGTTAATTTCTTCTTGTATTTTTAAAAGTCTTTTTGTTTTTGATAAAAAAGTTCTCATTATTAACATTGTATCCTCTACAGATAAAATATTTTCATTCAGCATTTTTGCTGTTTTCTTAGTATTTTTTGAAAGACAGATATCGGTTAGTTCTGAAACATGATAATTTTCAGCAAGGTTTGTAAGTTTTATAAGCGCTTCCATGTTTATTTTATTGTTATTTTTGCAATAATTATCAATCTTATTTAATTCATTGCCTAAGCTTTGTCGGCTCCCCCTAGACCTTTCTATTAAAAGATTAAGCATTTCTTGCGATATTAATATTTTTTTTCTCTTAAAATAATTAATTGCAATTATATTTAACGTTTGGTGTGTATCAGGATAGAATGCAATACAAATTATCTTTTTATCTTTTTCAAATAAATTTCTAAGTTTAGATTTTTTATCTAGTAAATTTGAAATAAAAATAATAGTTATATCTTCTATATTTTTCTCTATTATCTCTTCAACTAGTGTTCTGATTTTATCAGTCGCTCTACTTACAATTATAAGTTTTTCATTTTCGAAAAGTGACTTTGATAAAATTCCATTTAAAAAGTTTTCTTTATTTTCTAAAATTTCTTTTTCATCATAGCGAAAAATATTATTAATAAAATTTTTCTCAATTTTTTTTATTATTTCATCCTTAAATCCAGAATTTTCTCCATATAAGAGAAGAAATTTATTTTTGTCTAGGTTTATTTTGGAGGATTCAAATGCTTTAACTATCATTTTATATTGAGTATAAATAAATAATAATTTCTTCTATAATTTTATTAACCATATTTAATTCAATTTTATCTTCATATTTTTTTAGTTCAAATTTGTTTAACTTTGTATTATAGCTTTCCGTCTTATTAAAAGTTTTTTCACTCTTAGGCGAATTATTTTCTATTACATTTATTTTAACTGAAATATTTAATAAGAATATTTTCGGATCCCCTTTTGCATCTTTTAATAAAATATTTTTAGATCTATTGCTACTAATTTTTAAATCATAAAATATCTTTGCATTATTATTTTTTTTATAAACTTTTAATGCATTTTTTATTTTCGAGTCAACTTTATTTTTTTCAGTTAGATTTATTTTGTTAATTGAAAAAATGGATTCTCCAGATGAAAATATTGGCTGATATCCGCATCCAAGTAAAAATATAAATGTAATTACAGCAAATAATTTTTTATTTATCATTATTTTATTATTATATTTATTAGTTTGTTTTTTATAAAAATACTTCTAATAATCTCTTTATTATCTAATATCTTACTTATTTTATCATCATCTTTTATTTTTTTTATAAAATTTTCTTCTGAAATATCTTTAATAGTATTCAAAATAGATCTTTTTTTTCCATTAATTTGGACAACAATATTTATATCATTGGTAGATAGAAATTTTTTATCAACTATTGGCCACATCTGCGTATCATCAATATCTAGATCCTTTAAGCATTCTGAGGCGAAATGAGGTATAAGTGGTTTCATTAAAAATAAAATTTTTTCATAGTTTTTAAATAAATTTTTTTCAACTCTATTGTTTTCTAACTCCTTGTTTAAAAAGTTATATGTTTCATGAAAATAAGCGATAATTACATTATAATTAAATTTTTCTAAACTTTTGGTTACTTTGTCTATCAATTGATTTGTAAATTTTGAAACTTCATTTGAATTAATTTTATTTTCTGTTGATTTTATTTTTTCTTTTATTTTTTGATGAAGAGTCCACAATTTTTGTAAAAACTTATATGAAGCCAACATTCCTTGTTCTGACCATTGCACGTCCTTCTCAGGAGGACTATCTGATAGAATAAATAGTCTTACAGCGTCTGCTCCATAGTTTTTAATTATATCTTCGGGGTCTATTGTATTTCTTTTAGATTTAGACATAGATTCAGTAGGACCCACAGTTACTCTTTCTTTTAAATTTTTCTTATTATAAAACTCCTTTCCATCCTTAGAAGTTACTTCATCTGGACTAAGCCAATTATTTTTTTGATCTTTGTATGTTTCGTGGCAAACCATACCTTGAGTGAATAGGCCTTTAAATGGCTCTGATATATTAAATTTTATATTTTTATATGAAATTGCTTGCATGAAAAATCTTGAATATAAAAGATGTAAAATCGCATGTTCTACACCCCCAATGTACTGATCAACTGGTAGCCAGTAATCAATTTCATTTTGATCAAAACCACTATCTGTTTTATTATTAGAACAAAATCTTAAAAAATACCAGGAAGAGTCAACAAATGTATCCAATGTATCAGTTTCTCTAATACATCTTTCTCCATTTATATTTACAGTTTTCCACTCACTTTGATGATCTAGGGGGTTACCTTTTGTATTTAAATCAATATTTTCTGGAAGTTTAACCGGTAAATGTTTTAAAGGTACTTTGATTATTTCATTTTTATTATTATAAGCAATCGGAATTGGACAGCCCCAATATCTTTGTCTTGAAACACCCCAGTCTTTTAATCTAAAATTAATTTTCTTTTTTCCTATTTTTTTCCCCTCTAGAATTTGTATTGTTTTATCAACAGATTCTTCAGGAAATTTCAAACCATCTAAGAACTCAGAATTAAATATAGTTCCATTTCCAGTATATGCTTCTTTTTCAATTTTAAAATTTTCATTATTGTTGTTCGGTTTTACAACAGCAGTAACATTAAGATTATATTTAATAGCAAAATCCAAGTCTCTTTGGTCATGCGCGGGACAACCAAAAACTGCACCAAATCCATAGTCCATTAAAACAAAATTTGCAAAATAAACAGGAGCTTTTTTTGATTCATCTAAAGGGTTAGTGGCAATCAACCCTGTTTTAAAGCCAATTTTATCAGCTTGTGCGATTGATTCTTCGGTCGTACCAGTTTTAGAACAATCTTCCTTAAATTTTTTAAAACCTTTATCATCTTTATAAAATTTTGCGATAGGATGATCTATTGATATAGCAAGAAATGAAAAACCAAATAAAGTATCAGGTCGTGTAGTAAAGCATTTGATTTTATCTATTGGAAGATTGCCCTCTACTTTAAAATCTATTTCACACCCAAAGGATTTTCCTATCCAGTTTTTTTGCATAATTTTAACTTTATTTGGCCAGTGTTCCAGGCCCTCTAGACCTAATAACAATTCTTCAGAAAATTTTGAAATATTAAAAAACCATTGATTTAATTTTTTTCTCTCAACAGTTGCCCCAGACCTCCAACCTTTACCATCTATTACTTGTTCATTAGCTAATACAGTTTGATCTACAGGATCCCAGTTTACGTAATTTTCTTTTCTATAAACAAGACCTTTGTCGTACAAATCAAGGAAAAATTTTTGTTGATGCTTATAATATTCTGGAGAACAAGTTGAGATTTCTCTGTTCCAATCAATAGACAAACCTAGTTTTTGAAGTTGAGATTTCATTGTGAAAATATTTTTTTCAGTCCAAGACTTAGGGTCTAAATTATTTTGTCTTGCTGCATTTTCCGCAGGCATACCAAAGGAGTCCCAGCCCATTGGATGCAAAACGTTGAAACCTTGCATAGATTTATATCTAGCTAACACGTCACCAATTGTATAATTTCTAACGTGTCCCATGTGAATCTTGCCAGATGGGTATGGAAACATTTCTAAACAGTAGAATTTTTTTTTATCTTTAATAACTTTAGATTCAAAAATTTTATTATCAAGCCAGAACTTTTGCCACTTTTCTTCTATTATTTTAAAGTTATATCTTTCCACAAGAAATATTGACTGTTTAATTTTTAATTAGCTCAAATAAA
>Ga0209709_10003427_pt1 | contig 13157 bp, 13 predicted proteins | sample ArcticOcean_MG_C_2_FD_187435 | JGI IMG/M metagenome (GOLD analysis project Ga0209709, IMG submission 187435) | Marine microbial communities from western Arctic Ocean - ArcticOcean_MG_CB4_136 (SPAdes) (version 2) | ecosystem: Environmental > Aquatic > Marine > Oceanic | place: Arctic Ocean... | reverse complement strand
GGAATCTCAGAATGAAACGTTTCGGTAAGATCTGTAATAAATGTAACCATATTCTCTTTTTGAGAGGCAGGAAAAGATTCAAAATCAACATTAACACCATCAGCATTTCCCACTTGCACCTGTGCCAATAGATTATCAATCAGGTTTTGACGATAGGTTGTATTGCTGAGCAAAGTTTCAATTCCACTGGAACTAAATAGTGTGACACATAAAACAACATTTGTACCGTGATCATGCGCCTCGTTGATCAGATCGGTAATAGGCCATCCGTGAAGATTTCCCAAACTGCCATTCGTGTTTGCTTCAACGCTGAAATAGGCCAAAGTAGAAATGAGATTAAAATTATAATTCTGCCAGGAAGTCCCCATCCAATAAGGGTGATAGCCAAACACCTCTCTAGATGGTATCCGATCTCGTACAACCTTTGGCCTGATAGGGTCTATATTATCTAATCCAGGGAGAATATAATTTTGGTTATAGTATTCCAATTGGGTTTGGTGGATACTCGGAATAGTTTGACCAATTAAACAACCAGCCAGTACTATTATTATATAAACTCTAAACATCACAACCTGAAAAAATATCTTCAATTGTTTCCCGTTTTCGGATCAAGGTTGAATCTTCTCCATTCAAAAGAACTTCAGCAGCCCGAGGTCGTGTGCAAAATTGATGGGACATAGAATAGGAATAAGCACCTGTATCCATGACTGCAAGTAAATCCCCCTCTCTAACATCGGGAAATTCACGATCTGTGGCAATCCTATCTGTGTTTTCACAAATACGGCCCGTAATATCAACTTTATGGTTTGTTGGCGCATACGGGTTCCCCACTTTATAAATCCGGTGGTAAGCCCCATAAAGGGCAGGGCGCATTAATGTCTCCATGCCTGCATCCACGCCAATATAAGATTTATAACTGTCTTTTTTCCCTGTCACTCGTGTGAGCAAAATCCCTGTATCACCCACGACTGATTTTCCAGGTTCGATCCACAGAGCAGGTTTTTGTTCATTCCGTTTATCGAAGTAAGCATGATAATTTTTTGCCACATTTTGAAAAACTTTATTGAAGTCCAAAGGTGCTTCATCATCATGGTAAGGAATCCCGTATCCACCTCCCAGACTAATATAATCCATATGGATATCTAATTCTTTTTTAAGCAACCCAACTGCTTTTAAAATTTCTTTGATGAGTCTTGGGTAATAGTCATGATCCAATACCCCTGATCCGGTCATACATTGAATCCCAAATTTTTCAATGCCGGATTCCTTGGCGAGCCGGTATGCTTTCACAATATCATAATGAGGAACACCAAATTTAGAATTTTCACCGCCGGTCACGATTTGAGAAAAAGCCCCTTTTCCAAAACCTGGATTTAGTCGAAATGCAATATCTTTTGGGAGACCAATTTTCTTCATGCGATTAAATGATGTAATATCATCCAAATTGATATGGACTCCGTTTTCAAGTGCATATTTCAGATCATCAGGTGATTCATAATTCCCTGTATAAATACATTGATTACCTTTTATTCCACTTTTTTTTGCCACATATATTTCACCAGGGCTAGAACAATCTGCACCAATTGATGGAATGGTGTTTTTGAGGACTTTAATTAAATGGGGATTGCTATTTGCTTTAATGGTATAACATATATGGTATGTATCAAAGTTGTTAAAAAGTACATTATCGAGCTTTTTAATATTGTGGATTAGACGATTTTTGGAATAAATATATATTGGCGTACCGTATTGGTCAGAAAGAGAAGTAAATATTGACTTGTCTTTTATCAAATCTATTAGAGGATGTTTCGCCATATTATGAAAGAATAGAATTAATTGTTTTTACCTGGATAGTCCTGATAAATAATACAAAAATTATACTGATTTTATCATAATCTAAATGAATAATATTAAAATAATCATTTAATTTAACTGCTATGAAAAGGAATAATATTCCAAATTGAAATGGTAGGTATCAAATACATTTTTATGATTAGCTTTTTAATCACAAGTTGTACAACACAGGCGGACCCCTTCAAATGGGTAGACACTATTCCAGATCCATGGTTGCTTTCAGAAACAGAATTTGAGTTTTATTTACCGCAATTTCATGAACGGTTCCCTAATTACCATGATCGATTGAAAGCATTGAACCTCTGGCGGGTTGGAACGCCCTACGGTTTATTTTGTCTAGGTGAAGAATCGGGAAAGGACAATGATCCCATACTACGAGCTGATTTATCCGATTGTACTGTTCATGTATTGACATCCCTAGCCTTTGCTGAAAGTTTTACCTGGCAAAATGCACGGGATGCTATGGTGGATATTCATTATAAAATGGATGAAAATGGAGAAAAAAAGCCTACTTACATTTCTCGATGGCATTATACATCAGATAGGCTCTTGCACCATTATCGAACGGTGGATATTACGTCATCTGTTGCACATGAAAACGATTTGGAAAAAGTTGAAATTGAACTCAATAAAAAACAGGATGGATCGGAGTTTTTAGATCTAAATTGGTCATCGAATGAGACAATTAAATTTATTCCAACAGTCAAGATAACGGAAGACATATTGCTGAATTTGCCCGCTGTTAGTGGTGTAGCCTTCGTAAAAAAAAGTTATTTTAAAATGGGAATTGTGATTGCCCACGAAGGGTATTTGATTGATCAAACAAATTTGATTCATGCATCATCAGAATATAATAAAACTGTAAATGTAGATTTTTTATCGTATTTATTTAATGATGGAGATCCAAGATTTGATGGTATTATGTTTTATAAAATTAATCCGATATAATTAAAGTAAAGAATATTTTATGATAAAAAATAATTGGTCACCTGTTGAAAAACGATTTTTTCAACGACAATACATTCAAAAACAAACAACCAAAATTCCCTATATCCTTGTTGATAATTTCCCGGATCTTGGGTTTTTAACATCCTTACGATTTCTAGAATGGGTGTCTAAGAACCCGGAAGGTGTCATTAGTTTACCAACAGGTAAAACTCCCGAATATTTTATCAAATGGACTCATAATTTTCTCAGGAATTGGGATGACAAAGATCTTATTTATCTCAGAAAAGAAAATGGATTGGATATAGATCAAAAGCCTGATCTGTCCCGGCTCAAATTTGTGCAAATTGATGAGTTTTATCCCATGGACCCTTTACAACATAACAGTTTCTTTAATTACGTGAATAATTTTTATTTATCTGGTTTTGGAATATCACTGGAAAATGCGTTGTTGATCAATTGTGCAGAAATACCATTGGTCGATGCAAAACAATGGAAAGATATTTTTCCAAATAGCACGATTGACTTGACTCTGCGCTACAGGGATCCAAAATCTGAATTGGAAAAAATGCAGCAGAGTTCCATTTATTTGATTGATCAGTGGTGTACTGAATACGAGGAAAAGATACGAAATATGGGCGGAATAGGTTTTTTCCTGGGCGGTATAGGTCCCGATGGTCATATTGCGTTTAATGTTCGCGGATCAGATCATAATTCTACCACACGGCTCATGGAAACAAACTTTGAAACACAAGCCGCAGCAGCAACAGACTTAGGCGGTATCGAGATTAGCAAGAACCGTCTTGTGATCACTATTGGATTAGCATCCATTACTTTCAAAGATGATGCAGTTGCGATTATTACAGCTGCAGGGGAAGCGAAAGCATCCATTGTGAAATATTCGCTGGAAAATTTGCCTGATGTAAAATATCCAGCTACGGTTTTACAGCGATGTGAAAATAGCAGATTTTACCTGACTCATGGTGCAGCAAAATTGCTTGAGGATACTAAAAAACATTATTGGGAAAACTCGAATTGGGATGATGCAAAGAAACAAAGAGGACTTCTACAACTGGCAAAAAGAAAAAATATCTTCGGAAAAAAATTATCTCTCGATGATCTTAAACATGATCCCTTTTGTAAAAATATTCCTGGGTTAGGAGAAGGTACAGCGCTGGAGATCATAGAGAAAGTACATGCAAAAGTTCAGCGAGGAATAAAAAATGAAACAAATGAAATATATTACCATACAGGACCCCATCATGATGATATAATGTTAGGGATGATGCCGCATATCATTCATTTGATTAGGGAACCCAGTAATTCCCATCATTTTGTCAATATGACTTCTGGGTTTACATCCGTAACAAATGGATTTATAACGAATATTTTATCATTTACTTTAGAATTCTTTTTGCAGGGAAAAATACAAATGACAGATTTTCCTGATTTTTTTTCCGAAGGTTATAAATTAAAATGGGATAAGGACGTTTTTCATTATTTAGATAGTTTGGCGAAAGTAGACAAAAGTGAACAAAATCGAGCTTTGGCACATCGGGTTATTCGTGGTTTGATTAAGATTTATCCTATCAAGGATAAAAATGATTTAGAAGGCCGTATCAATTCTATAATTTCTGAATTAATGCATTGTTATGATGGAGAAAAAAACTCTGTTGAAATCCAAAAATTGAAAGGGATAATTCGTGAATATGAGGAAGAACTGGTTTGGTCCAATTATGGTGTTCGTGTTCAGGATATATATCATCTTCGATTAGGATTTTATACGGGTGATGTTTTTACAAAATCTCCCGAACGGAATCGAGATGTCTTGCCTATCCTGAAGCAACTAAAGGAAATAAAGCCTACCGTTATTTCTTTAGCACTTGATCCGGAAGGGAGTGGGCCAGATACCCATTATAAAGTGTTACAAGCTATTGCTGACGCAGTTCGAATCTGGAATGATGAAACAGATTTATCTCATTTACGGATTTGGGGATATCGAAATGTATGGTATCGGTTTGATCTTGCTGAAGCGGACATCATTGTCCCAGTAACATTAAATTCAATGGCCATCATTCGATCTACTTTTATGAATTGTTATTTGAGTCAAAGAGATGCATCTTTTCCCAGTTATGAATTGGATGGCCCTTTTTGTGACCTCTCTCAAAAGATCTGGGTTGAACAGCACCAAGATCTGCAATTATTGTTAGGTAGAGATTTTTGGTATCAGAATAAGAATCCTCACCTTCGTGCCGTTCATGGTGCAGTTTATTTAAAGGAAATGGATGTGGAAACCTTCCTGACTGTTGCAAGAGAATTGGAAGAATCCATGGAAGGATTCTCTCTTTCTAAAAATTAATATTATTCAATTTTTATTTGTTTTTTAGCCATTTCGGCATCCTGAACTTTTTTGGCCAAATGGAAGATATAATAAACTGATTTTTTTATATCATCTTCTGAGCAGGAAAAACAGGTACCTTTTGCTGGCATGACACCTTCTTCACCATCCATGCCATTGAGAACACTTTCATATAATTGATCAAACCCTTTGGTCGCCAATTGCTCAAAATGTACTTTATCACGGACAGATGCAGCGCCCATACTCCCATACATATGGCAACGAAAACAGGTGGTGACCCAAACGGATTCACCCACAATAATTTCTTTTTTAGTTAGGTTCTTATATTCCTCCGAATCGTAGATATTCACAGGGGATTTTCCATCGCATCCAACCACTAGAAGAAAAATGAAAAAGAGAATTAAACGTTGCATGAGTTTCCTTATTTTTACTTATCCAATTCATCAATTTAATATGACTATTTCACAATAAAGAAGCAATAGATAGACCTTGTGAAAATTGAGTCGATATATTTGTAACACTTGAGATAATATTAAAAAATATTACCAACTTAGTGTTGCTCTGATTAGGTTTTTTCCTTGATTATGAAAACAAATCAACACTTTCATTGGGATAAAGAAGAAATTGCTAATTTATTGACCCATGGTATCGGCGTCATTGCCAGTGCTGTGGGATTGATATTTTTGGTGTATTTTGCAAACGTAAAAGGTGGAATCTGGGAACAGGTCAGCTTTAGTATATTTGGCATTACAATGCTCATTGTATTTTTATCGTCTACCATTTATCACACAATCCGAACACCGAAATGGAAAGCAATATTTCAAACAATTGATCAATCTGCAATTTTTCTCCTGATCGCAGGATCCTATGCACCTTTTTGTTTGGTGAGCATGCGAGGCCCATGGGGTTGGTCTATCTTATCTGCTGTATGGATATTAGCAATCACCGGGATCATTTTAAAATTTTATTATCAGAATCGGTTTGTAAAACCTTTTGTGATCCTGTATGTTACAATGGGCTGGCTTTGTATGGTTTCTATAAAAGAAATGTTTGTAAAAATTCCTGAATTTTCTCTTTCGTTTATTTTCATTGGTGGTGTGTTTTACATGGCTGGTGTCATTTTCTACTTATGGGAAAGGCTACCTTATAGTCATGCTATTTGGCATGTATTCGTCTTAGGTGGTTGTGCGAGCCATTATGTGGCGGTTATTGATTTGGTTTTATGAAACAATTATTGATTGCTGTGATTTTCATCATGCCTTTATTTTCAGCTATCCCAAAGATTGGACAACTGGCACCCGATTTTTTATTGGAAGACCAGGATGGCAAATTGCATTCTCTCGGATATTACGAAGGGAAAAAATTAGTGGTTTACTTTTTCCCTAAGGCATTCACACCGGGCTGAACAAAACAAGCATGTGGATTCCGGGATGAATCTGATAATTACAAAGAATTAGGTATTGTGGTCTTAGGGATCAGTTTTGATTCAAAAAATTCTCTAAAAGCATTTAAAGAGAAATATAGAATCCCTTTTAACTTTTTATCAGATTATGAAAAAAATATTGGAAAAAAGTATGGTGTAAGTCGGTTTTTTTTTGCTTCAAGAAAAACATTTCTTATTGATGAAAACGGGATCCTGATTCACATCATTGATGAAGTAAATTTGAATACGCATCCAATGGATATTATAAAAATATTTGAACAAGCTGAAACAGGAGCAAACTCGTGAATGTATCTATCGAATATTGCAATATGTGAAACTATTTACCACAGGCTTCCAGTTTGGAAGTAGAATTAAAATCAAAATTTGATCATGTAGATATTCAATTGATTTCCAGTGGTGGAGGTGTTTTTGAAATAACATTAGATAATAACCTGATTTTTTCAAAGAAAGCGTTGAAACGATTTCCAGCAGATGGTGAAGTTGAAAAATTGATTCGGGAAAACTTGAACTAATTTGAAAATAAGCCTAAATCATTCTGGTCAAGATTTCACTATTGATTTGAATTCCGGAATTGATCTGTCTATCCCAAATAGATTTGACGGAAAAAATCCGATATTTTATGGTGCTACAGCACCATCGGTGAAACCTATCCACTCTGGAGAATTTATTGGTGATGTAAATCAGGGAGGAAGTTGTAATGTTAAGATTGCTTCACTGAATATTCATTGCACAGGAACTCACACGGAATGTGTGGGGCATATTGATGATTCAGGCAAAAAAATATCTGATATTTGTCCAATCGGATTTTTATTTGCCCAATTGATTACTGTTAATCCGGTTCATAAATCAGAGACAAATGAATCTTATCATGTTGACTCTGAAAATGAATTAGTTATTTCAGTTGAGTCATTCAAAGATAAGTTAAAAGAAAACATAAATGCACTCGTTATTCGAACAAATCCAAATGGTCTGGATAAAGTAAATCGGAATTATGGTGATTATCCAGCTTCTTTTTTAACTCACGATTCCATTGATTATATTTTAAATAACGGGATAAAACATTTATTGGTTGATTTGGCATCCATAGATAAAGCTGACGATGGCGGACAACTTGGAAATCATCACAGATTTTTTAAACTAGGCAAAACAATTTCGGAATTACTTTATATCCCTGATTCAGTTCAGGATGGATTAGGATTTCTCCAAATTCAGATTCCCAATTGGGGGCTAGATGCAGCACCAAGTCGCCCTATTTTTTATCCTATTAAATTTTAATTTTTCACAGGGTAATTCTATTCTGTAAATTCTAATTAGTAAATAAATTATTTAAGGATTATTTTATTATGAGTGAACAAATTAAAAGTGTAATAACCTGTGATCTTGACGGAAAATTGGAAACCTTTAGCGAAGGTGCAGCAAGCCTTTTTGGATACAGTCAGGAAGAAGTGGTCAATAAAATGAGAGTGAGCGACTTCAGCGATGGACAAGTTGTATTGGGTCATGTTGTGGGATGGTTGGCTGAAGCAGTGAAAAATGGCGAGTGGGAAGGAAATACGGTATTTCTCCACAAGGACGGTAGTGAATTGCCTTGCAGCATCAAGATTACACCTACAAAAGGAAAAGATGGTGAACATATTGGCTACTGCGGTGTAACCACATCATTAGATAATAAGACTGCGGACGAAGTCCGGCCAAAGATTAACTTGATGACCAAGATTTTTACCTGGCTGGTAATCATGCGCTTACCATTTCTAACTGCTACATTTATTCCAATCTTTGTTGGAGCAGCCGTAGCAAATCTTTCTGGATTTCCTGTAGACTGGGGGTGGCTGGGTTTAACTCTACTGGGTGGATCTCTCTTGCATATTGGAACCAACACAGCCAACGATTATTTTGATCATACCAGTGGTACAGATGAAGCAAATTACAATTATATGGTGCCATTCTCTGGCGGGAGTCGCAGTATTCAAATGGGTCTTATTTCAGCCAAAGGGATGTTAACAGTAGCCATTGTATCTTTTGCATTGAGTGCGGTTGTAGGTATTCCCCTCATTCAAAAAGCCGGAATGCCGGTCTTATGGCTGGGTTTGATTGGTTTCTTCTCGGGTTTGTTCTACACAGCGCCGCCTTTTAGGTTCGCATCCAGGAAAGGATTGGGCGAATTAATTATTGGGCTCAATTTTGGTCCATTGATGGTAGCAGGCAGTACGCTTGTTCAGACTGGAAAACTATTGCCAGAAGCATTTTTGGCAGGTATTCCTATTGGTTTGCTGGTAGCCGCTATCGTGTATGTAAACGAATTTCCGGATCATGATGGCGATAAAGCTACGGGGAAGGATACCTTAATTGTCGTGTTCGGTCCAGAAAAGGCTAGGATCGGTTATGTATTGTTAGTTGCAGGTGCTTTTATCAGTATTATAGTCATGGCCTTGAATGGTACTTTTCCCATGTTGACTTTGATTGCACTTGTAGCATCTTATTTTGGTGTGAGAGCGATCCAAATACTTTATAAATACTATGATGATCGTCTTCTGCAGCCTGCAAATGCAGGTACGATCAATATGCACTTTATTACAGGAGTCCTGTTTTGCATCGGGATCTGGTTGGGGACACCTGTATAACTTATACAATCTCTTTATCATATTTATAAAAAGCCCCTGATTTAGGGGCTTTTTATTTGGAATAAGCTAAAAACTTATGTAATATACTTACGAGTAACTTACGAGTTATCTAAGAATTAACACAAAGGGTTAAAATGAAAAAGAAAATAAAAAAACAACCATCGATAACAGTTATTCGAGCCATTGCTCGATTGAATAACTATGCCAATCAGAAAACTGCTCAATCTATTGTTTGGGATGGGAAGTCTATCACACACTATTTATCCGTTACCTCGTGATGAAACCATTGTCCCCAAAGCTAAAAAAATTCCTGGAATTTGTTCAGCGATTTACGCTGATTCATGGTCAATCTCCATCTTATGAAGAAATTATGGCCAGTCTGGGATTTGGTTCATTGGGGACAGTGAACTGGTATGTAAAGACCCTGGAAGATGAGGGTCATCTTTCTCGTATAAAAGGTCCCAACGGCAAGCGGGCACTCACCTTGATCCACAAGGAGTACGCCACACCTACAACTACAGCTCGTTTGCCGCTGTTGGGCCTTATTGCTGCAGGTGAGCCTATCGAAGCATTAGAAAACCCCGAAATGGTGGATGTTCCTCCGTCTTTATTACACCCTGATAATTATGTGCTGCAGGTGATAGGAGATTCCATGATTCAAGAGAACATTCATGATGGGGATTTTATCGTGGCCAAGAAGACAGCAACGGCTCACTCCGGTCAAATTGTGGTTGCACTCATCAATGGTGAAGCTACGTTGAAATGTTATGTGCCTAAATCAAACTGTGTTGAACTTCATCCAAGAAATCCGGATTTTCCGGTTATAAAAGTTAATCCTGAAGATGATTTTCATATTAATGGTGTGCTTCTTTATTCCTTCCGGAATTATTTGAACTAGGCACGTCCCCATGATTGCCCGAGACGTTTTTCACATACGTCTTAAGGAATTAGAACTCCAGGCCGAACGGATCATGGATCCGACATTGAAGACACGCCCGGTTGCCATTATTTCTTCGCCCCACCCCAATGGCATAATTGTCTCTTTATCTCCAGAAGCTGAAGAAGAAGGACTCTTTCATGGTATGAAAGTTTCCGTGGTTCGAAAAATGACTCATGGTGTCCTTCTTTTGCCTTACAATCAATCTCTCTATGCTCGGGTAAATCGTTATGTATACCAATCCGTATCGATGTTTACACCCACTGTGGAACTGGAAGGGTTTAATGGATTCTATCTGGATATGAATGGCATGCGAGCCATACGCGGCCATGTTCAAAATACAGGACTTTCCATTATTCAGCGGATTCAGGAGCGAACCAGTCTTTCCGGGATGGTGGGAATCAGTGTGAATAAACTGGTGAGCCGAATCGTTACATCCGTCATTCCAGATACGGTCCATGAAGTTCAAGGCGGGCAAGAAGCGCAATTTTTATCACCGCTGAAACCACTGCTTCTCCCAACAGTGAAGGAAAAGCCTGTTCATCGTTTACTACGATTCTTATGTGTTGAGCAGGTAAGTCATATCCAATCTATGGCAGGTCAGTCAAATGAGTTTAGGACTTTATTTGGCATGTATGCGGTGCAATTGTCTCGAGAGTCAAAAGGTGAAGATTCATCCATTGTAAGACCATTCCAACTTCGAGATCATATTTTGGAACAGACTGTTTTACCTGAAGATACCAATGATGAAAATATACTCCATGCTGTAGTGAAGGGTTTGGCAGAACAGGTGGCATTCAAACTCCGGAAACGCCGACAGGTGGCAAATAAGGTCAGATTGGAACTCCACTACACCGATGGACACCAACGGGATAGAATGGGCCGAATAATCGGGATTGATGATATCTCAGTGATTGCTGTGTGCCGGAAATTGTTTGATAAAGCCAATGAGCGTCGAAACCGTGTTCGGACTATTTTGATAGATGTTAGCGAATTTCGGCCTTATACAGATCAGACGAATCTGTTTATGACAAAAGAGAGCCGGAATATGGCTGTATCCAAAGCAGTGGAAAAAGTCCGATTAAAATATGGGGTTCGGAGTCTTCAGACAGCGGATGTGTTTCAGGCATTGGGGAGAGTATGAAATAATGTTCATTCATTTAAACACTCATTCCGTCTATTCGCCCATGCGAGGGCTGTTGTCGCTTTCGGATCTCATGAATTTATCTCGATCTCATGGTATGGATACATTGGCGCTGACCGATGTGAATGGGATGTGGGGATTCATCCGCTTTGTCCAGCATTGTAAGAATGCTGGAATTCGTCCAATTGCTGGAACCAATTTAATTACAGAAAATGACGATGTGATTCTTTTGGCGGAGAACCAATATGGTTACGAGAATATGTGCAGAGCCGTATCTGCTGTTCATGACAATTCCAAACAGTCTATAACTGATATTTTGGAAAAACAATTGGCGGGACTTTTCGTTCTGGCTCACAAAGAATCAACCTTAAACAAATTAATTAATATTATACCATATACGCATTTATTCATAGAGTTACGCCCAGGTATTCAAGAAAGTTATATGCATAAATTAGCCAAAAAATTAAAATTAGAAATAGTAGTTACGGGTGATGTTTATTTTAGGTCACAAGGCGACCACGATGCTCATGTAACGCTCCGAGCTATTGAAAAGAATACAACGCTGAAGCAGTTGGACATATCTGAATGCAAAACAAATCAGCATTGGTTTAGGAGCGAAGAGGAGATAGTGAAATTATTCCCCAACAGCTTGGATGGGTTGAATAATAGTAAGTATTTGGCAGATCGGTGTAAAACGGATTGGTCTTTCATTAATACGATTTTTCCGGGCTTATCGCTGAAAGAAACTCACATTTCCAATAAGAAATTAAAAGAGAAGGTTTATGCTGGTGCCAAGATTAGATATGGTGAAGTGGACGAAATGATAGGGCAGCGAATCGAATATGAGTTGGGTCTTATTACTCAAAAAGGATTTGCTCCCTATTTTTTAATTGTTCAAGATATTGTGGCGCAAACCCGTGCCACTATCGGCCGTGGATCAGCGGCGGCATCTATCGTGAGTTATTGCTTATTTATTACGCAGGTGGATCCGTTGCGCTACAAACTCCAGTTTGAGAGATTTATTCACTCGGAACGAGAAGATATGCCGGATATTGATGTGGATTTTCCCTGGGATGAGCGAGACGATATTTTGGATTACGTTTTCGAAAAATATGGTAACGAGCGGACAGCCATGGTTTCTAGTCAGGTTTTTTTGAAACCGAGATCTGCCATTTGGGAAGTGGGTAAAGTACATGGGTTTTCCAACGAAGAGATTAAGAGTATTACCAAGCGGATCGGCTGGTATGCATCTCGTCGAGATTTGGAGCATTGGGTTCGGACAGATCCGCGCTTTGCCAATGTGGATTTGGATGATACATTAATTCGTGTACTTAGGGAGAGTGAAAAAATAGTCGGTACATTTCGTTATTCATCGGTTCATCCTGGTGGTGTGGTGATTGTTCCAGATGAGATTCGAAAATACGTGCCGGTTTTAGTGGCACCAAAAGGTGTGCAAATCGTGGAATGGGAAAAAGACCAAGTGGAAGACTCGGGGCTCTTGAAAATTGATCTTTTGGGAAACCGGAGTCTAGCGGTGGTTCGAGATACAATCCGCCAAGTAAACCTCAACTATGGCGAAGTGGTATCTCGCAGTAACTATATGAATTATCATCAAATCCAGCCTGTAGGCGATGAAAAAACCGAAACATTAATGAAGGCGGGGAAAACCATGGGCGTATTCTATATTGAGAGTCCAGCCACACGACAACTCCTGGCCAAAGCTGGTGTGGTGGATTTTGAGCATGTGGTAATCTATTCATCTATCATTCGTCCGGCAGCAAATCGGTTTACGAATATTATGCTGGCTCGGATTCATGGTGAAAAATGGGAATTGCTCCATCCTGATCTAGATT
>Ga0209709_10003418_pt1 | contig 13173 bp, 11 predicted proteins | sample ArcticOcean_MG_C_2_FD_187435 | JGI IMG/M metagenome (GOLD analysis project Ga0209709, IMG submission 187435) | Marine microbial communities from western Arctic Ocean - ArcticOcean_MG_CB4_136 (SPAdes) (version 2) | ecosystem: Environmental > Aquatic > Marine > Oceanic | place: Arctic Ocean... | reverse complement strand
CAAGCCACTCATTCTTAGCAATCAGTGAACCATGATTAGTCGCTTCATAAGGATAAGCTCTTCCTTTTGGATGAAATTGAAAAAAATATTTAATAATTGGCAACGTTTTTAGTATCATGATCAATCTATCATTTCGGTATGCTCTTCCATATCTTGCATAAGTAATTGGAATTACTGAATCAATGTTTTCTGATAATATATCGATATCGTCTTTGGAGCTGGAATCAACTATTACAATCTCTGAGGGTAATAGAAATTGTTGATTTAATGACTTGATCACATTAAAAACATCATCTGGGTTATCCAGGGTAGGAATAATTACACTAATATTCATTTGAGTTACATTCTATCAATTTTGGTTTAGCATTACTTCAGAAGAAATTATTGCCATATTTAAATGGATAAGCTTAGGATTTTTCAGATCCTTGATACCCCAGCTATGATAATTCATCTTCTTTAATTTTTATTGTGGTTTAGTTTAATAAAAAATTTATTTTCAATAAAACAATTTGCACAGATATTACAGTCTTTTCCAATTTTACTTCTCTGCACATCACTTGATTTATGAATTTTCATACAAGATTCTCATAATTTTTTATATAGTATAATGTTAGCAGAGCCATTCAAGAATGCTTACCCCTCAATTATTCGCACTCAATAGTCGCAGATTTACAGAGCCTTATCCTTTTTCTCTTAATTTATTCAGTAGTTATTTAGTCCCATAATCTTATGGAAAGAATCGTGGTTTTAAATTCTTGTTGATATTTTAGAGTGAGTTAAAGCGATAAATTTAACAGCATATTCAAGACGTAGTTAAATATATATTGAATTAATTTTTTCCAATGTCGTCTCTGATAATTTATTCTCTACTTTCATATCTTTCATCATACTTTCGAGATGAGACAATTCACTATTATAGTTTTGATGTTTGTTATAATCGGCCCTCGGCAGATTTAAATAATAATAAAATAAAGGTAAACTAGATGATAATATGCTTTTAGAAGCATCTGACAAATAGCTAACTTCTAACAAAAAAAGATATTTAAGCGCTTGATATCCACAGTGATTATGAACCATAAAAACTAAAGCAGCTAAAACAAAATCAGGCTTACTTCTTTTTTTTATTAACTCTTCGATGTGCCTGACATTTAAAAAGATACAATCACTCCACATAGGTTTAGCATCATCACTATCGACAGAGTAATGATTCATGTCAGAACTCACACCGAAATGCCCTGGTCCACATGTTTCTAATCGAACTAACTCGAATCCTTCACAATTTAGCCAACTACCTAGTTCAAAAATGGTTTTTTCTTGTTTGTAGAATGGAAAAAATTCAGCCTCTACTCGAATTGCAAGACTTTGGCATAAGTATTTCCCTGTACCTTTGAGCACTTCATACGAAAGCCCTTGAACATCAATAGACATAAAGTGTGGAACTATATTAAAGGTGTCGCAAATATTACTGATTGTCGTAACATTTACATCTATTTGTTCAACTAGGGTTATATTTCGAAAACGATACGCTTGCGATTTATCTATTTCTAACAACGAGGATAAACTTTCATCAGAATAGATATTAAGTTTTTGCTGCCCCTCTTTGTCTGAGACTGCAGCATTAATTATTTTGTTAGCCCCATCTCCATGTATTTCAAGTTGCTTGAACTCCTCACCTTCCGGTTCAAACATGTAATAATCATATTCTAAATCAACAGATTTCCAAGAACGGTGTTTTCCACCTCGAGCTCCGCAATCAAATACATTAAACATCATTTATTCCCCTATATTTAGTTTTCAAACGACTTTTGGAAGACTGCCAAGACTGCATAAGGCATGAGTTTTTTTTGATTACTCGAAAATCAATGCTTATTCGAATATCACCACTTCCCCTTACGGTCTTATGAATGGTATAAGGTTCGAACATCATAAGACTCCCAGACAATGGTAATGGAGTAATCCGCTCAAGTTCAACACTTTTCCAGTCAAAAAGAGCATATTTGCCATGAAAACCTTTTAACTTATCTTTGTCTTTAGGAGATGTATGAAAAAAATCAACATAACTACTCTTTTCTGATATGTAAACATAATAGATAAAATTAGTTATGCAGTCCGGCTCCCCTGACCAAGGATCACAATGAGGTAAATCTGTTGGGTAATCGCTATCCAAATAAGACTTTGGAGGAGATTCATGAGAGACTCTTAGATTAAAGGGAAATTCGTAGTAAATTATTTTCTCTTTTAATATTTCTTCTGCAATAGGTAAAAAAATGTTTTTTAGTGATTCAAATAACAAATGACTCTTATCAACAGAAAAACTAGAAGAGCTTCTTAAATTAGCCAGTAAAGATTTGAAATCAATACCTTGATCAATTTGGTTTGATTTGGCGCTGAAATTGATTATTTCAAACACAGCATCTTCAATAGCAATCTGCTGTTTTTTATTAATTATTCTAGATTTCATAATATGGCTACTTTATTTTTGATTATTCTAAAAATTATTTAAAAAGGTCCTTTATAACCACAACAGCCCGTAACTAATATTTTCATTGCCAATCCTTTATTTAAAAAATTTAAAGCATACAAAGTTATTTCATCTGTAATATAAAGGGCAGTGTAAAACAGAGCCTTCTTTGTCTACAATCTTTTTTTAACAAAATTAATATAATTTTCTATTAATATTGCACTCATTTCTAGCGTACTATAAACTTTTTATTCTGAAATATAGTGACTTCACCTTCAAATAATTTCTGCTGGTTCAATCTGAAGCCATGATTATCTTGTGCTTTTTTAGATTTATCATTTTTTCTAAAGCCTACTCTCACTAAGTTGCTCTTCATATGTATCTACCTTTAAGTTATAGATCCTATTTTACTAGCGTCTACAGCAGATAACATTTACAGTTATTTTTAAAGAGTATACTTGTTACATAGAAAAGGACAATGAAGGAATATTATTACGAAACAGGGTAATAGTCTCAGTTTACAAGTTTGTTTACAAAACTAACGAAGGAATGCGTGTTTCAGAAGAGTTTACAAGTAGTTTACAAGTAGTTTACAAGTAGTAAAAGCCAGTAAATATAGGGGTTTCAGTGCTGACCACTACTCCCACTCAATCGTAGTCATAAAATAACTCCTGTAAGAACAATGGTTTGCGAGTGCCAAAATAGAGTTTACAAGTCATTTGTGTGACCTTCACTCAACTATTTCTTTAAGTGCTAGCTTTATATATAATTTACTGCGAAAAGCCAAAAAAAATAAACAGAAAGTTTGTAAAACGCAAGGGTAAAAATAAGAATGCCTTCTAAGAAATTTAAGATTTAATGACTAACTTAACAATGCCAATTAGTTTCTTAAAAAAATATTCTTATTATATAACCGCGATATTATTAATATCATTTGCACCTTATTTTATATTTTATAATCATAATTTTGAGCAAATCACTTTTAATCAAACTATACAACCTCTCATGTTTTTATCGCTACTGGTGTTGTTTATATTCGTTATTCTTTATTTTTTACTCAATATCTTTCCAAAATATTACAAATTAATATTTGCTTCATCAATTGTATTGCTTATATTTATTATAAATTTTGATTACATTTATTATGATTTGATGAGAAAAGTACCTTTAATAGAAAGTTACTTTGATCCCAAGTTAATATTTTTATTTTTTTATTTGCTAGGTGTTTATACATTTTTAAATTTGTTAAAAATTAATTTTATAAAAAACTTTTTTTTATTCTATTGTATTTTTTTACTTGTTACCCCAGCTTTAGGGCTATGCCTGAAGTATCTTAATAATAACGAAGATAATATTCAAAATGAGCCTAAAGCAGAAGATCGTTTATTGGAAAGACAAGATATCAGCAATAATGAATCTATTTTAAAAGAAAATGTCTATTTTATTCTTTTAGATGGTTATGCATCAGAGAAGACATTTTCTAGAAAGTCTTTTAATAATAATAGTTTTTATAAATATCTTAAAAATAGTAATTTTAAAATTTTAGGTGATCAGGCAGCATACAATATGAGCTACCTATCTTTGGCCAGCATATTTAATTTGTCCTATCCAGTTGTTGAGGGTTATTTTTATAATAACCGAATTAATTTTTACCCATTTTTATTAAAAAAAGATGATGCTCCTCCATTAATAGAAAAATTAGAGAATTTACAGTACGAATTTATATTTTATGGCAATACCTGGTCAGGATGTAAGAAACTATATGTTAAATGTGGGAATCCCTCTGGAAATTTTATTACTTATGAATCGTTTATTTTTTTTCAAAAAACTGCTCTAAAATTCTTAATTAGCGAATCACACGATTATCAATATGATGCAATATCTAATTTTCTTCAAGAAGACAGCAAGGTAAAAATGCAGGATGCAAAATTTCATTTTTTTCATCATTTCTCTCCACATCCTCCCTATCTAGAAAATGATTGTAAGACTGTTAAACCAGTCAATCTTATAGACGAGGGGCCTTTCGAAGACTATTTGGTGAGCGTGAAATGTGTAAATTCATTGGTTATAGAATTCATTGCATATATAGATAAAAATGATCCATCAGCAATTATAATAATTCAAAGTGATCATGGCCCAGAGACTAATCCTAATATCTGGTTAGAATCGACAGACTTAATTGAAAATGTTGACGTGGATAATAGGGTTTCTATTTTAAATTCAATAAGATCACCAAAAAAATGTGATAAATGGCTAAAAAATAATTTAGGCCCCATTAATACAACTAGATTTGTTTTAGGGTGTCTTGAGCAGGAGGAGCCAATTTATATAGAAGAAAAAACATTTATTGGGTTTCAAGAAGAACATGAAGACTTTGGCACTGTGAAAGAATTTAACTCAATTTTAAGATGAGCCCATTTAAAACTTTAGCTATATAGACTAAAATAATGTATGAAAAATATGTTACTACTTTGTCTTGTCTTGCTTTATCCATTTAATCTTTTTGCATATATTGATCCAGGCTCTGGCAGCGCATTAATAACTGCAATTTTAGGCTTTTTTGCTGCAATAATTTATTCATTTAAAAAATTTTTTTACAATCTCAAATCTAAATTTAGAAAAAATAAAGACTAGTCCCGCAGCTATTTAGCCTATTAATATAATACGAAAAAAGCTAAGCGATTTAAGTAACTTGTGATGACTATGTAGTAACTTTAGCTAATATAGATTGATTAATCTGCATATCAATAGAACCCTATACACCTTTTGGTGTTTATAAGTCTTCGGGCAATGGAAGAGCACAGGGCGTTAATGGTCTAGAAGAATACCTAGAGACCAAGGCAGTCATCATGCCATGAGCTTATAAAATTTCTCAACAACTTAGTAAATCTAGTCTAGACTTTTGATGCCATTAAAAATCTAGTAACTCTTGATGATTCAAGCATTTCTTATTTTACTGGCAAGATTGAATGCTACCTTAAGATTAGAGGCGTACCCTATACATTTTTTATAAGGCTAATCTAGTTCAACTTATTGATAAAAAACATATATGAAAAAAGCATTGAAAATAAACTACTTGTTAGCCAATAGATCGAAAGACATGAAGGCATGCCATATATTAAAAAACATATGATTAGAGATAAAAATAGATAGCCTTTTTGACCTGAGTTTTTTTCATTAAACCTATACTGAGAATCTATATAGTTTGTAAGAAAAATTAATACTGGAATTAAATTCAGATTAAATAACAGCTTATCTGGTTGAGATAAATTCATGCTATTTAGAAAAAATACATCAAATTTGTCAATATTGATGTTAAAAAATAAAAAAGCACTGAGAAGAATAGGAAGCAATACAAAAAAAGATAAGCCTGTTTGCAGATTATGTATTGGGTGATAATGGTTTTTCTTATAAATTTCTTCAGTTGCAAAAAATTTATCTTCCCCTTTAAGGTTGCTGGTATTTTTTAAAATCTGGCTGTTTATATATTGTATTTTTTGAGTAATTTCATTTTCTTTCTTTCTAGCTTTTTTAAGCACTGGAATAAGAGCTGAAGATAAAGAGAGGCTCAAAATTATTATCGATAAGCCATGTGAGTCAATGAGATTAAGTATAAAAAAATAATAGCTATCAACCAAATATATTAATGGACTAAGGGCTAAAGCTACTAAATCATTCATTATTAAACTGGTTTATAGCAAAAGACTTTGGAGTAAATATCTGAAATACTCTCTGAATCTATTTGCACAGGATGATTTGACAGCCGCTCAATATTAACTGAATTTATCAGATTTTTTAGAAAAAATTTAGGTTCACGATCTATTTTTATGTTTGTGTATAATCCACATTCGGTCATTAATCTCCCCCATTCTATTAGAAAATTCTTATTGCTCCATCCAAGCAAATATTTAATTTCTGAAATATTATTTTTTAGCTGATCTACGCTGGTACCTTTGGAGACTTTGATTTGGTGATCATTAAGTTCGTTTATCTCAAAGAAATAACCCAAAGTTAGTGCAACAGCATGGCCATGAGGAATACTAAAGGTAGATGTAATTGAGTATGAAAGAGCATGAGGTGCTGAAGTTTTTGAAATATTAATAGCTTTGCCTGCTAGGTATGCGCCCTTAGAAAGTTTATTTCTAGATTCAATGCAATCTAAATTTATTGCTTTAACCATATTATTTTTTATCAATATAATAGCCTCCTTCGCATATTTTTGACTCTCTGGAGTAGCGCCAATTGACCAAAATGATTCTATGGCTTGACACAATGCATCAAATGCACAGCATGCTGAAACATATGGAGGTGAGCCATAGGTTAAACTAGGGTCAATAATGGCGTATGTTGGAACTAACGATTCATGAGCAACTGAAACCTTAACACCCTTAATGTATACAACTGCAAAATGCGTGGCCTCAGATCCTGTTCCAGCAGTGGTCGGTATGGCAATCAGCGGAAATAACTTGTTAGGCAGCAGTTCCTTATCAATGATGCCGTCTGCGCCATCATCAGTCCATGATGAAAGATATAGATTGATGCATTTTGCAAAATCAATAACGCTGCCTCCTCCTGCAGCAATAATAAGGTCGATCTCTTGATGCTTGAGCTTACCCCCTATTAGTAAGATTTCTTCATACTTTGGATTAATTTCAAAGTTGTTTACTATAGTAAGATTTTTATCGCTTAGTAAAGTTTGCAGTTTAGATTCCAATCCAGAGGTTTTAAAAGATTTTTTACCAGATATCAGGAGTATATTAGTAGCACTTTCGCGCTCCATTATTTTTGTTAAGGTTTTAAGAGAATCTTTGCCATAAAAAACATTTTCATTTTGTAAAGTTTTAACCATTATCAGAGAATCTTTATTTTTTAAAATTTTGCATGAATAGCATTTTGTTTTCTTGAGGTGTAGAGCTTGGTCTACCAAGATCCTTTCTAGATCCAAGAGAAGATTTTAATTCTAAAAATACAGGTCCTTGTGCATTAATTATTTTTTTAATTAATATAGTTACATCATTACCTTCATTTTCAATACATTTATAACCAAAAGAATTAGCAATGTTATTAAAATCAATTTTAAACCCAACGGTTGGTTGTCCTCCCACTGAATCATGTGCGCCATTGTTTAAAAGAATATGCTTAAAATTTTCTTTAGCAAATTGTCCACTAATGGCCATAGACCCTAAATGCATAAGTGCTGCACCATCGCCGTCAATACAAACAATATTTTTCTTATCAGTATGCAGAGATAACCCAAATGCAATCTGAGAGGCGTGTCCCATGCCTCCAACAGTAAGAAAGTCAAGGTGATGGCCTGCCTGATTACTATCTCTGATCTCATATATTTCTCTGGAAGCCATCCCTGTGGTCGACACAACAAGAGTGTCTTTGGGAAGAGCTTTAAGAATTTCTATAATTAAGTTTTCTCTGGTTGGTAAATTATCTATTTGATCAAATTGTTCCTGGCTAGAAAACTGATAGGGTTTAAATAAACCCTTACGAGCAACTAGAAATACTGGAGTTTGATTTCTAATTGCTTCTTTGGTTAGTAATCGGACGATTTCTTTATCTTCATCAAAATTACCAGTGAGTATCTTGCATGGGAGTTTCATGCTATCAATCATTGAAAGCATTATCTTTCCTTGCTTGATATGTTGAGGCTCATCATGAAAGTCAGGCTCACCACGCCAACCTATTAAGATTATCATTGGGATTGAATAAACTTCTCTATCAGCCAGTGAAATTAATGGATTGATTGCATTTCCCAAGCCTGAGTTTTGCATATAAATCATTGGCACATTTCCAGTTGCTAGGTGATACCCGATTCCAGTAGCTACAGCTCCACCTTCATTGGCAGCAATGACATGATGTTGATCATCGGCATTATCAGCGACGAAGCCACAAAAAGATTTAAGAAGAGAATCTGGAACTCCGGTAAAAAAATTTATGCCTATAGAATTCAAAAAATTATAAAACTCTTTTGGATCTAACATTAATTAGTGCCAGGTATTAAGTTTAAGATCTCTTTTATTGAAATGCATTGAGCATTGCAATCTTTGCTCCTACCATTGGAAAGAATACTTTCAGCGACTGATAACATTGCAGGATAAGCTGATCTAAGCATATGATTTGCATAACAAACAATGCTAACTCCTCTTTTTTCCCATTCATCTTCAGTAACCTCATTAAAGCTTGAAGGAACGACCATTAAGGGAACTTTATATTCAAGATTTTGATACTTTTCACAAAATTCAAATATTTCAGCGGGTGATTTTTGTCTGCTATGAATCATAATTGCGTCGGCTCCAGCCTCAATATAACTTGACGCTCTTTGAAGAGCATCTTCCATTCCAGCTTCTAGAATTAAACTTTCTATTCTGGCAATGATCATAAAGTCCTTTGTTACTTGAGCTGTTTTACCAGCGATAATTTTTTCTTGAAAATTTTCAATGGTATCCTGATACTGAGGAACATCATTACCAAGCAAAGAATTTTTTTTTAAGCCAATTTTATCTTCAATCACTACGGCAGAAATCCCTATTCTTTCTAGCGACCGGACGGTAAATTTAAAAATTTCAGTCTTACCCCCAGTATCACCATCAAATATCATTGGTTTTGTAGTTACTTCAAATATCTGATTAACGCTGTTTAACCTAGAAGTTATGTCTACCGCCTCTATATCAGGCATTCCCTTTGCGGTTGAATCTGTGAGACTGCTCGACCACATTCCATCAAACTCAGTCGATACACCATTTTTTGTGACTGAGGTTTTTTCAGTGATAAGACCAGACAAACCATTATGAACTTCATTAATTTTGATTAGCTTTTTTGCATTTAAAAGTCGCTTTAATCGGGAAAGTCTTATTGAGGGAGTAGTACCAACCTCCAGAATTGATCTTTCAAGTTCGGAGCTATTAATTCCTTCAGTGTATGGAACTTCTACAAGCTTCCCATGCCAGCCTTCTAACGCCTTAATTACTTCTGCTCTTTGAGATTTTTGAATACCTGATTTCCAATCATCTCCATGAACTACAAAATCAGGTTTAATAGCCTTAATATTTTTTGAGTACTCCATGGTATTCTGCGGAACTACATCTATTACTCCTTTTATACCTCTCACTATTAACTCTCTTTGAGGATAAGTTAAGAATGGAAGCCTCTTATATTTTGCAATTGCTTCATCAGTCATCAAGCCTATTGTGATATCTCCTAACTCAGCAGCCTTGCTAAGAACATTCATATGACCATGGTGAAGCAAGTCTGCGGATAGAGCTACATATACTGTCTTATTTTTACTCATAACAATTTTTCCTTATTGAACGTTATACAAATTATCGTATATGGTCTTTCTTGCATATTTTAAATCAGCTGAATAATTAATGTTAATCCAAAGCTTTTTTTTAATTCCGAGATATTTTAGTGGACATTGAGTATTATTTTCTAAAAATGGTTTAAGTGTTTGCTCCCAATGAAATTTTTTGTTGTTATTTGTAAGAAAAAATTCTTCTAAAAAATTAAAATAACTTTCGCAAAAAATGCTAGAAAAAAGATTAATTCCTAGAGACTCTCCTGCCGCATCTAGAATCTCAGTTGGACCTTTATCTACTTTATAAACATTCTGATGTTTTGCAAATACAACCATCTCATCGTTTGTATTGTTTACATAATTTTCATCCGTAACTAAGACTGAGTGACTCTGATTTAAAAGCACATTATCTAAAATACGCAAATCATAAAATAAATCAGTGTGCAGCATTAAAACGGAATGCTTATCGTCATCCCAAAAATCTTTAGCTTTATAAAAACTATAGGCTGTTCCTGAGTTAGAAAATTTTTCATTCAAAACATAATAAATAGACATTCCATGAAAATCATTGCCAATTATCTTTTTAATCAATGATTGTTTGAAACCCACAACCAGAAGAGCCTTTTTAAAGCCAAGGGCTTGAAGTTTTTCTAATTGATATGATATCAAGTGCTTCCCATTAATTTTTAATAGAGCTTTTGGGAGGTTTTGGTTTTTATTTCCCAATCTTATTCCCATTCCAGCTGATAAAAGTACAGGTAATATCTGTTTCATCGGGATTAGTTAAACCATTGTTTTGATTCAATAATTCTGGCAGAGTCGGCATATGAAGAAATTTCTTTTTGAACCTCCAAATTAATTCCGCCAGGCACTCTAAACATAAAAATATTTGCATTTGAAGTTGAGGAAGTAAAGAATTTATGCTCGATAAACGGCTCTAAATAGATAGAGTCATCTGGATATATAGTTTCTTGGTATTCTTTCCCATCAAAAATCCAATAAAACTCAAAACTTTCATCTCCATAATTGTATATATATGTGTGCAGAGAAGAATTTAGAGGCGATGAATTTTCATTTTTACTTGAAGCTATCTCCATATCAAAACCATTGATTGATGGCAGTCTTGCGACCACAGCCAATGGATTAATTATATAATCAGGCTTCGTGGCGCTCGAATTAAAAATATATGCTTCAGATCTGTCTTTATCTTTTACAACCACATCGTCTGATTCATGAAGTGGTAATTCAAACACAGATGATTTAATCTTAAGAAGATTGGCTAACTTCTGAATGTCATCTTCTGATTTAGAAGAGCTTGGGTCGAGTAGCTCATCTAAGTCTATATTAATATTATTCCTCTCAGCAATGTTTTTTAAATTATGCATAGTTAAACATTTATCATTGAGAATCTGCTGGATTAACTGAGAAATTGCATGATCAGGCTGCCTGTTATTGAGAACATATGATTGCAGCCTGTCATTCCCTAGTGAGTAAAATTCTCCTCGAGATCGGCCCGCATCAGAGCTAAATGTAACTGCAATTATAATTGCAGGCTGAGAAGAATCTCGCGAAGTAAAACTATGTTTCACAAATGGAGTAATATAATTGGAGGAGCCTGTTTCCATTTGCTTTGAATGCTTCTTTCCATCTACCTCCCAGTAAAAATTAACTGGCCCAATAAATGCTGTCATTTGATGTAAAAAATGCCCATTATTGTATGCAACATCAGGATTATCTGGTCTATCGTCCTTAACCACTCTTAGTTGATCAATCCACTCAGGCTTAAAAGGGCTGAGTGTTGCTGTGGCAGTATCTCTATATTCGTAATAAGGAGTTCTATTTTGATCCCGATCTAATCTTGAGAAAATCCTTTTAGAAATCTCTGATGCCTCTTTACGCATTATTATTAAGCCTCTATCAGTATCGGGTATCTCCAAAATCAGATCTCCTAATTTAACTGGATAGTTGGTAGATATTAGTTTTGCTAGCTCAATAGCTTCGTCATAAGAAGCACTGCCAGAAGTAACTTTATTGAATCTGACTGTATCAATATTAAGTTCATCGCATATTGATTCAAATGTTCTTTTTAAATCATTTGCTTCACTTAATATTCTTTGGCCAATTCTTTGAACTGTTTCTTTTTCTAAATTTTCATTCATATTGATGGGCTAATTACATTTATCTATATGGTTATTATTATAATCTTAAAATTAATGAATAGTTGAAGGGCAACATATTGCTTGGAATTAAAATAATTTTCTTATACCCAAGTGAGTGAATTTATAATGATTCTTTATTTTTATAATTTCTAGATTGATTTGCATTGGCAATGGATAGAATTCTTTTTGCCGATTTGTTGAGTGAATTATTTTTCGTGAATAAATATTTTTCTTGAATTTCTAAAATTTTATTTTCATCATATTTCTTCAACAATTCAAATATATAGCTATTAATATTACTCAAATCATCAATATTAACGATTTTCCCAATCTCTGATCTGATTTCAGTTTCAATAGGGACTAGATTGATTTTATCTGCATCAGGATTATGTATTTTCTTTGGAGTATCAATATATATGACAGGTTTTTTTAGACCAATACCATACTCAATCCCAATTCCTGACCAATCTGTAATGAGCAAGTCTGAATTAAAAAGTAGATCTCTATTTTCAATATTTACTTGAATTTCAAAGTTCTCTTTGTGTCGATATGCATCTTTCAGCTTAGCAAGATTTTTGCCATGATGCCTTATAGTCATCGGATGAGGTCGAATAGTTACATGCATATCTGATTCAAGCAAAGTGTCTAGCAATCTATCTATACAATGCTCAAGGATATTATTAGAGCCCCAAGATGGGGCAATTAAAATATTTAGTTGGTCAGAAGATTTTGTATTAAATTGAGTATTTTCATTTATTAAATATTCTAAGGGTCTGTACCCATCTCGAAAAATATTTTTTTTATTTAGATTATAAAATTTTTCTGTTTGCCTAATTTCTTTTATCTGATGAGGGCCTACACAAAATATTGTATCGTATGAATCAAATGCGCCTAATCTATATGCTGAGTGCGTGCTCACTAAAGCATGAAAAATATATAGGTAATGCACATCATAAACTGCTGATCTTTTTAGATGAAAAGTTTCAAGATCTGGCATAGTCATAACCATTAAATCGGCTTCAAGGGAAGTAAATAACCAAGTTCTAAAAAAACCATCTCCAATATAAAAGGAATGCAGATTAGTATAATCTTTTTGAAGCGAAAGGATTGAGTCATCAATATCGGAGGTCAGGTAACAAACTTCCTGATCAAATTTTACTAGCAACTCTTTTGCAAGATCGAAGAGAAAGTTTTGAGATTGAGCATCCTCTGCATAGAAAACTATTTTACGTGATTTGGATTGTAAA
>Ga0209709_10003417_pt1 | contig 13173 bp, 15 predicted proteins | sample ArcticOcean_MG_C_2_FD_187435 | JGI IMG/M metagenome (GOLD analysis project Ga0209709, IMG submission 187435) | Marine microbial communities from western Arctic Ocean - ArcticOcean_MG_CB4_136 (SPAdes) (version 2) | ecosystem: Environmental > Aquatic > Marine > Oceanic | place: Arctic Ocean... | reverse complement strand
ATATAGTATCAAATGCCAGAATTACCAGAAGTAGAAATAGTTAAACAATCATTAGCTAAAAAAATACAACAAAAAAAAATCAAGAAAGTAATAATTAAAAACAGAAATTTAAGGTTTCAAATTCCTCCAAAATTTGAAGAATTATTGGAAAATAAAATTATTAAAAAAGTTACTAGGTTTTCTAAATATCTGATTTTAAACTTTTCTGATGGTTCTTTTTGTTTAATCCACTTGGGGATGTCAGGAACTATCCACTTAATTAAAAAAGATAATTTCAATAAATTTACTAATACTAGTTTTTATAATTCTCTAAACTTGCCAAAAAAACATAATCATGTTGAAATACAATTTCGAGATTTAAAAGTTGTTTATAATGATCCTAGAAGGTTTGGTTTTTTTAAATTTATAGATAATAAACAAGAACTCATAAATAGATTTAATCATTTGGGACCTGAGCCATTTTTCAAAAATTTTGATTTAAAATATCTTTTGAAATATTTTTTAAATAAAAAAAAAGATATAAAAAGTTTTTTATTAGATCAAAAATTTGTATCTGGAATCGGTAATATTTATGCAAGTGAAATTTTATTTCTAAGTAAAATCAATCCAACGACATGTGCAATGCAATTATCAAAAGAAGATTGTAAAAAAATTATTTTTTTTTCAAAAAGTGTACTCAACAATGCTATCAAAAAGGGTGGTTCAAGTATTCGTGATTTTAAGAATACATCTGGGCAAAGTGGGAATTTTCAAAAAGAATTTAAAGTTTACCAGAGAGAAAATCTAAATTGTTTAAGAAATAAATGTGCCGGTAAAATAAAGAAAATATTTATATCCAATAGATCGACTTTCTTTTGTAATATTTGCCAAAAATAAGGAATTATTCTATTGACCAGTATAAATTCTCGAGCTATACCACTGCGCTTATGGCAAATACAAAATCAGCAATTAAAAGAATAAGAAAGATTGCTACACAAACACTAGTTAATAAGGCTCGTAGGAGTAAATATAGGAATGCTATAAAAAAAATGAACACTCTTCTTGTTGAAAAGAAAAAAGATGAAGCTTTAAAATTCTTACCTAAATTGAATTCTGAGCTGATGAAAGTTGCAAAGACTGGAATTATTAAAAAAGCTAACGCTTCAAGAAATGTTTCTAGAATAACAAAGAAGATTTCAGCCTTATAAAAACTACCTATGGTTGATGAAGATTTCAACCAAAATTACTAATACTAGATGAGAAAATTTTTATACGCAATACTACTATATGTGGATTTGTTAAAAAAATAAAATTTACAATTTATATATTACACACTCATAGATTTTAAATTTGTTAAATTTTTTTAAATAGAATGAATGGTTTGACAAAAATTATTTTATAAATAATTATTCCCGTTAGAAACGATTCACTCAGAGATTTTATTTATTTTTAAAATTACAAACATTTTTATTGTATAAATTCTATTTTACTTCTAACTAACTTTATTCCTACAAATTTATGTCTATCAATAATACAACACATAATTTAAAAAACACTTCCTCTGAAGCTTTAGATTGGGCTCTTATTCAAAAAGACATGAAGAATAAGCTGGGCAGCGACATATACGATAGCTGGCTTAGAAAAATAGATTTTGTTGAAGAGATGAGTAATTATATCTTACTGTCTGTTTCAACTAGGTTTATTAGAGACTGGATTACTTCAAGATATTTGGATCAAATTTTACAAGTTGCTAAAGTTTATAAAAAAGAGCTGACAAGAATTGAATTTAAGATTGTAGAAAAAAACCCTGATAATAATGAGGAAAGCAATATTCAATTAAAAGAAAATAATGAAAATGTATCATTTATCAAAGACACATACTTACAGTATAATAGAATTGATCCTAATAAAAGATTTGATAATTTTATAACTGGAACGAGTAATAAATTAGCATACGAAGCATCACTAAAAGTTTCAGAAAATATTTCTCACTATAATCCACTTTATATTTATGGTGGTGTTGGAATGGGTAAAACTCATTTATTAAACTCAATTGGTCTTTCATTGAAAGAAAAAAATAAAGTTATGTTCATTTCTGCAGAAAGATTTATGTACCAATTTGTTAAATCTATTAAATCTAACGATATGGTAAAATTTAAAGAATATTTTAGAAATACAGATATTTTATTAATTGATGATATTCAGTTTATGAATGGTAAGGAGGCAATGCAGGAAGAGTTTTTTCATACATTCAACGCATTGCTTGATAAAGGTTCACAGGTAATAATTTCTGCCGATAGAGCTCCAAATAAATTGTCTAGAATTCAAGATAGAATTAAATCAAGATTTGCAGGTGGCTTGGTTGTTGATATTCAAAAACCAGATTACGAACTTAGAAGTAAAATTGTTAAACAAAAAACAGAAGAACTTAATGTTTTCTATTCTAATCAAATAAATATTTCTGAAGAAATACAGAAATTTATTAGTACTGAAATTACAACAAGTATTAGAGAGTTAGTTGGCGCGATTAATAGAGTTGTTTCTTTTTCAAGAATATATAACAAAGTCCCAAATTTATCTGAAGTTAAAGTTGTTTTAAAAGACTTGCTGAACATAGGTGAAAATAAAGTAACAATAGATTTGATACAATCCACTGTTTGTAAATTCTTTAAAATAAGTAAAAATGAGATGCTTTCCTCAAGAAGATCGAGGTATCTTGTCAGACCAAGACAGACGGCGATTTATTTGACTAAAATTCTAACTTCTAAATCTTTACCAGAAATAGGTAGGGAATTTTCCAATAGAGATCATACAACAATCATACATTCTGTTAAAACGATTGAAAAATTGAAGGAAAAAGATCCAGAAATGACCAGCAATATTAATAACTTAAAAAATCAGATACTATATACTAAAGAAAATGAAATTTAATGTTAACCAACAAGATTTACAACAAGCCCTGAATTATTGTCAGGGTGTAATAGAAAAAAGAAGTACGCTTCCAATTTTATCAAACGTTTTATTAAATGCTAGTAATTCAAATTTAACGATTACAGCAACAGACCTAGACTTAATATTTATCCATCAAATTGATAATGTAGAGGTTATGGAAGAAGGAAATACAACTACCACTTCATCAGTCATGTATGACATTATAAGAAAATTTTCTTCAGGAAAAAAGATTAATCTATCTTTGACAGATTTTAGTAAGCTTCAAGTTGAATCAGAGAAGTCTGTTTTTAATTTAAATTGTACTAGCGCGTCTGAATTTCCTTTAACAGATGAAAACTTTAATCAAAACGAGTTCTCTATAAAATCTAAACAATTATTAAAACTGCTAAATAAATGTAAATTCTCAGTTTCAAATGATGAAACAAGACACTATTTAAGTGGAATTTTTTTTCACCAAACTGAAATTGAAGATAAAAATTTTTTAACAGCAGCAGCCACAGACAGTCATAGAATGTCTATATCCAAAATAAGATTAGATCAGAAGGTAGATTTTGAACCAATTATACTGCCCAAAAAAACGATATTTCAATTGTGTTCTTTGTTAGAAAGCTACGATGGAGATGTGAAAATTTCAAATGTTAAATCTAAAATTAAATTTGAATTAAATAATAGTATTTTAATTTCTAAGTTAATCGACGGTAAGTTTCCCAATTATATTCAAGTGATACCAAAAAATAACCAAAAAAAATTAGAAATAGATCTAAAGTTATTTTTAGATTCTGTTGACAGGGTTGCTTCAGTTTCATTAGATAAAAAAGATGGAGTAAAATTTAATTTATCAAAAGATGTTTTAAATTTATCAGTTAATAACACTAATAGTGGTGATGGAAAAGAAAGTCTAAACGTAAAATTTGAGCATGATTTAGAAATTAGTTTTAATTCTAGATATTTGATTGATGTTGCTTCACAGCTAGATGGAGACAAAATTGAAATCTTTTTTAATGACACGGGGTCTCCAGCTCTAATTAAAGATCCAGGTGATTATGATAGTATATTTGTCGTAATGCCTATGAAGGGCTAATTTAAAATGTCCAGTTCTGAATAAATAACATTTTCTAATTCTTTTAAGAAAATTGTTTTTTCTAGTCCAGGTTCAATAGCTTTTAAAATTGAGATAGTTAAAATTGTATTAATTTTTTTTGACCCTTTTTTTGGCCAAGTATTTCCAGAGTTAATTGCTATTGGTTGACATGAAATTTTTAGTTCTTCATAAATTCTACTGGAACCTTTTTTAAAAGGAGTTCTATCTTCAGGTGGCAATCTTGTGCCTTGTGGAAAAATTATTAAAGGCCTGCCTGATGAATTGACTTGCTTTGATATATCATCAAAAAAACCAAGATTTTCTTTTGATATTTTATTTCTTTTAATTGATATCGAGCCAATTTTTTTGAGATACCAGCCAAATATGGGTATTATCAATAACTCTTTTTTAAGAATAAAGACTGGAGAATTAAAAATTGTTTGTAAAAAAAAAGTTTCAAACATTGATTGATGAGAAGCAGCAATAAAAAATTTTTTATTTTGAATAATATTTTCCTTACCTTTAATGATTATTTTAGTTGATAAAAAAATTTGTAAGCAAAAAGAGGTCCAATAACCCATAATTTTTCCACCAAATAAAACTATCTTTTTAGGTAAAAAAATTGCCGGAAGAAATATTAAGGAAATAAAAACAATTCCAGTGAAAAAGAAGAGGGAAAATAAAAAGTTTCTTATCATTTTTATCAAAAACTAAATTAGGTCTTCTAGTTTTTGTCTTTTTTTAATAACGTTAATTTTAGAACCTTTGATTAATACTTCTGTTGGTTTTGGCCTAACATTATAGTTAGAACTTAATGACATGCCATAAGCCCCAACATCACACATTACCACAAGATCTTTTTCTTTTAGTTTTTGGAATTTTTTTAAAGTTGTGAATTTGTCAGTGCTTTCACAAATGGGTCCCACAAATTCGTAAACTTTTTTTGAGGTTTGATTTGTTTTTATTGCAGGTAGAGTTCTATGGTTTGCACCATATAATGCTGGTCTCATAAGGTCATTCATTGCAGCATCCAAAATAATAAAATCTTTTTTATCATTCTCTTTTATATAAATAACTTGTGAAATAAGAGACCCTATATTACCAACTATTGATCTACCTGGTTCAAATATGATCTTAGATTTATGATTTTTTAAGAGTTTTTTTATAGCTTTATTATATTTTTGATAATTGAGCTTTTTATTGTTTTTTTCATAAGATATTCCCATCCCACCGCCAAGGTCAATAAATTCAAAATTGTGATTACTTTTTTTAATAATTTTATCCACTACATCAAGCATTTTTTCATATGGTTTATGGTCTAAAATTTGACTTCCTATGTGAACACTTAAACATTTAAGATTAACATTTTTTGAAATGTTTAAATATTTAACCAGATCAAAAAACATTTTTTCATTTACACCAAATTTATTTTCTTTTTTACCTGTTGAAATTTGTTTTAATGTTTTAGCATCCGTATTAGGGTTTAATCTAATACCTATATTGATAATTTGATTTTTAACTTTTGCAATTCTTTCAATTTCGATAATTTCACTTTTAGATTCGGCGTTTATTAATAAAATTTTTTTATCAATTGCATAACTTATTTCATCTGAAGTTTTGCCAACACCAGAAAAAACAATTTTTTTTGGATCTATGCCTGCCTTAAGTGCCATCATCAATTCCCCCATTGAAACTACATCTGCACCCAATCCTAATTTCCTAATTTCTCTTATTAGATGCACATTAGTATTAGATTTAATTGCAAAACATATTAAAGGAGAAAATGATTGAAAATTTTTTTTGAAATTACTTACATTTTCTTTTAATTGTTTGTATGAATAGCAGTAGACGGGCGTGCCAAATTTTTTAGCAATATCCTGAACCCTAATTTTTTCAATTGAAAGACTTTTATTAATATATTTCATTAAACTTTAAATATAAGGATATTATTTTTATCTACTTTATATTTAGGATCTCCTTTTTTTCCACACGAGAAGAGTAAAGAACAAAATATAGAAACTAGAATTAACTTTTTTATCATTTTATACTTTTTTATATTTCATTATCATTTTTTTAATATTATCAAAAGATGTTCCACCGTAAGATTTTTTTGAATTTACTGAGTTTTTTATGTTAAATACCTTTAATACCTCAATTGTAAGCTTAGGTTCAATTTTTTTTAACTCTTCAATACTTAGGTCATTTAATTTTTTTCTTTTCTTTTCTGCAAAATTAACAATCAAAGCTGTAGTTTGGTATGCCTTTCTGAATGGCATTGAATGATTTTTAACAAGATAATCAGCTAAATCTGTAGCTGTAATATACCCAGAATTTGCAAGATCTAACATTTTTTGTTTATTGGGTTTTAAATTTTTTAAAACTTCATTAAGAACTGTAATACAGTTATTAAGAGTTTCATTAGATCTAAATAATATTTCCTTGTCATCCTGAAGATCTTTAAAATAAGATATTGGAAGTCCTTTTAGGATTGTCAGCATAGAAAATAAATTTCCATAAGTTGAGCCTGTTTTTCCCCTTAAGTATTCTAATAAATCAGGGTTTTTTTTTTGAGGCATTATTGAAGAACCAGTAACAACTTTGTCTGAAAGAGTAATTAAATTAAAACCATCTGAATTCCAAATAATAAGCTCTTCAGCTATCCTTGAAATGTGCATAGAACAAACGGATACACTATATAAAAAATCTAAAACAAAATCTCTATCAGCAACAGTATCTATCGAGTTATTTGTTGGTCTTTTAAATCCTAATTTTTTTGAAGTAAAATTTCTATCAATATTAAAAGAAGTACCTGTTAATGCCGCAACACCAAGAGGACACTCCGATAAACTTTCTAAATTATAAGAAAATCGTTTTTTATCTCTAGTAAACATTTCCACATAAGCCATTAAGTAATGTGCAAATGATACTGCTTGAGCATTTTTTAAATGTGTAAAGCCGGGCATTACTGTTTCAATATTTTTTTCAGAAATCTTAAGGATTGTTTTTATAATATTATCTAGGTTTTTATTCATCTCTTTAGTGGCTGACGTAGTCCACATTTTAAAATCAGTAATTACTTGATCATTTCTAGATCTTGCTGTGTGAATATATCCTGCCTCTTCACCAATTATTTGAAATAATCTTTTTTCAATATTCATATGAATATCTTCATATTTCTTATTATATTCAAATTTATTTTTTAAAATCTCTTTCTCAATTTTGAGAAGTCCATAAATTATTTTATTCTTAATTTTAAAAGAAATAATTTTTTGTCTAAACAGCATCTCAACATGTGCAATTGAACCTAAAATATCTTCCTTAAAAAGTTTTTTATCAATGTTTATCGAATTACCTACCTTTTGAAATAATGTAGAGGCATCTTTTTTTATTCTTGAGCTCCATATTGCTGTATTGTTTTTATTTTTTACCATGATAATTAATTATACATATTTAGTATGAAATTATTAATAATATTTACCTATCTAATCACTACTAGCTTTAGTTATGCTTTAGAAAAACCTGATATAAAAAATTTAATTATAATAAAAAATCAAAAAATATACGAAGATGTAATTTTTAAGGATGTAAATCAAAAGAATGTTAATTTAGCTGATTTTAAAGGAAAATTGCTAATATTAAATTTTTGGGCAACTTGGTGCTTTCCTTGTAGGGAAGAAATGCCTTCATTAGATCAGCTACAATCAAATAATCACTTTAACAACCTAAAGATCTTCCCAATAAACATTAGCCAAGAAAATGTATCCAAATCAAAAGCATTTTTCAAAGAATTAAATATTAAGAATTTAGAAATTTATTTTGATGCACCTACTACTTTAGCAAAAAAATTTTCTTTAAGAGGGGTTCCGACAACTATTTTATTTAATAAAGAGAGAAAAGAATTTGCTCGAATTATCGGATCTATTGATTTTAATGACGAAAAATTTGTTAATTGGCTAAAGCTTTATGATTAATTTTTAAAGAAATAAGCAAAACAAACTAAAACAATTATAGCTATAAATTGAAAAAGTACTCTGTACTGCATTAATTTATTTGAATATTTTTTACTGGTCTCCCCTCCTTTAAAAAGGGTACCAATACCTAAAATTAATACAACAGCTACAATTATCAAAAGTACTATGCCAAGAATTTTTACTATTATTCCAGAAATCATAAATATATTGTAGAGTGTTTTTTAATATAAAAAACATAATAAAACATCTATGACATTTTGCCTAAAAACTACAATTGTAAGACCGGAAAAAAATATATCAATTAAAAATGCTGTTGTTTTACTTCATGGGTATGGTGGAGATGGAAAGGATATAAGCATGTTGACCTTAAATTGGAAAAGGTTTTTACCTGAAACTATTTTTTTATGTCCAAATGGACATGAAAAATGTGCAATTAATCCAATTGGTTACCAGTGGTTTGATTTAACTAAAGATGATCCAAATTATATTTTAGAACAATCTCAAAAAGCTGAAATAAAACTTAAACAATTTATTGAAGAAATTAAAAATGAATATAGTTTAAAAAATTCACAGATTTGTCTATCAGGATTCAGTCAGGGGTGCATGATGTCTATAAATTTAGGACTAACAAGTAGTGAAAACTATAATTGTATTATTGGTTTTTCGGGAAAATTGATAAACCCAGAAGATCTTGTTAAAAGAAAAACCTCTTCAACAAAAATGTTCTTAATACATGGAGATAAAGATGATGTTGTTTCACCAAATTTTTTATTAGAAGCAAAAGATTTTTTAATTAGAAATGATATTGAAATTGAGACAAAAATGATAAAAAACTGTGAACATCGCATTCCAGTTGAAGCTTCTAGCGCTGCGTTAAATTATATAAAAAATAATTTTCAAATTTAATAAGAATTCTATTTATTGATAAAATAATATTTTTCAGTTAACATTTTGATAATGTTTTTTACTGATCAAAATCTTTCTTTAGAAAAATGTCCTGCTTTAGTTCTGAATGCTGATTATAGACCTTTAAGTTATTATCCGCTTTCTTTATGGAGCTGGCAAGACTCTATAAAATCTGTTTTTTTAGATAGAGTAACTATAATTAGTAATTATGATAGAATTATTAGAAGTCCATCACTCAACATGAAGTTACCAAGTGTGATTGCTTTAAAAAGTTTTATTAAACCCCAGTCTAATCCTAGTTTTACAAGATTTAATGTTTTTTTAAGAGACAGATTTTCATGTCAATATTGTGGGAGTGGTCAAGAACTCACATTTGACCATCTACTTCCAAGATCTAAAGGAGGGCATACAAATTGGGATAATGTTGTGACAGCCTGTTCTTCATGCAATGTGAAAAAAGGTGGTAGGTTATTAAAAAATTTAGACATGACTCTTAATCAAGAACCTTTTCAACCCTCTACTGAAGAACTACATAAAAATGGTAAATACTTTCCACCAAACTTTCTTCATAAGAGTTGGATGGATTATTTGTATTGGGATGTTGAGTTAGAAGCGTAATTATATTTTTTCAGATATGTTAATTGCAATTTTTGAGCCTGTCTTAATTATTTTATCTAAAATTGAATACATACCTTTTTTTGTTGCTCCTTCCGCATAAGCCATATCTTTATGGAGCAGTTCGTCTTCTCTAAATTTAATAATTTTTTCTTTTAATTTTTTTTCATCATCTTTTAATTCTTTAATTTGATTTGAATAATGTTCGTCTATAACTTCTTCAACTGAAGCGGTACAAAGCATAGCTGCTTTTTTCCCCAATATTGTTGAACCAAACCCCAGTCCTACACCAAGGATATCCCATAAAGGTAAAAATTTTGTAGGTTGAATATTTCTTTTTTTGATTTCATTTTCAAAATAATCACAATGTTCTTTTTCATGAATTTTCATTTCTTCAATTTTTTTCTTTAAATTATTATCTTTTACAAATGTGTTGAGTGCTAATAGTTGCCCCTCATAAATTTTTATTGCACCACGTTCTCCAGCATGATCCACTCTAATAAATTCCTTTACTTTATTTTTATCTGTTTTTTTCATAAGTTAAAAAAAGTTTTGTTGTTATAACACCCAATATTAGAGTGATAAAAATATTAAAAGTCGCAAGGGATAAACCAAAAATTTTAAAAGTTACATTCTTGCAGCTCACAGTCATCTCTTTTAGTTGATTTAAAAGGGCTTCTTTTGATAAGTTGTTACTTTCATTATTTAAATCACAAACTAAGGATTCTTTAATAAATCCTTGTTCTATGCCAAAATGGTAAAATGCTATTAAAGTTGCAGAAAAAAATATTAAACTCAAAATTATTAAAGAGAGTTTTTCAAATTTCTTAGTAAATAAACAAATTGAAATAACGATTATAGAAAATATATAAGGTACTCTTTCAATTAAACACAAGTTGCATGGTTGGTGTTTTAATACATATTGAATAAAGTATGCTGCAAATAGAGCAACGATACTAAATAAAAATATTAAATTAAGTATCGTTTTGTTTTTAATTTTAGACATATTATTTAGTCACAAAATATATTGCACCAACTATAACTACAATCAAAATACCTAAAATTGTAAACCATTTTGCAGCTTCAGTTTGCATGAATTTATTAAATATATCACCAAATTTAAATGATAAATAAGAAACAATGAAAAATCTTAAACCTCTAGAGATTAGACATATAAAAAAAAATATGAATAAATTAAAACCAATCATTCCACTAGTTATTGTAAACACTTTAAATGGGAGTGGTGTAAAACCAGCAAGAAACAAAGTAGCCAACCAAATATAAAGCCCAGTTCCTTTAGTTAGGTTATCTTTAAGGTTAAGTACTTTATCTTCATAACCATAAAACCCTACTACGTTCATCCCAACATCTAAAAAATATGAACCAATAAAGTAGCCCAATACGCCACCCAGAGTAGAAAAAAATGTAGCAATTAAAAAAATTTTTAAATAATCATTTTTTTTAGCTATAACCATTGGGACAATCATGACATCGGGTGGAATAGGAAAAAAAGAACTTTCCATAAAAGATACAATTGCCAAGAACATCTTTGAACTCTTGTGCGCAGCAAGCTGCAAAGATTTTTGATATAATTTAATAAACATTTTTTGGTTTTAATATAAATTAAGTTCTTATACTATTTAATTTTATAGTTATAATAATGAAAAATTAGGGCGAATGGCGGAACTGGTAGACGCGCACGACTCAAAATCGTGTTTCGCAAGAAGTGAGAGTTCGATTCTCTCTTCGCCCACCAAAAGTTTATGCAAATAAATAAAACAAATAATTTATTAGAGTTGTTTTACAAACAATATCAAAAACAAAATAAAGAAAGTATTTTCTTACAATCATTAAAAGAACCTCAAAAAAAATATTCGTGGGAAGATGTTTATTTAAATATTAATAAATTATCGCAAGAAATATCAAAATATATTAAAAAAGGTGATAGATGCTTATTAGTATCAGAAAACAGACCTGAGTGGATGATATCAGATCTTTCAATTATGCTTTCGCAGGGAATAACAGTACCTGCCTACACAACTTATACAGAAAGAGACTATGAATATATTATTGATGATTGTACGCCAGCAATTATTATTATTTCGGATAAAACTCAGTATGAAAAGATTAAAAATATAATTCCAAAAAAAGATTTTATTAAAAAAATTATTTTCTTTGAAAGTATAGAAAATATTAATGAAGAACAAAACTTAAAGGTGCAAGATATTTTTAAAAAAACAAACTGTGATAATCAAAATTTTTCTGATTTAAAAATCCAAAGAAAAGATATGGCTTGCATAATTTACACTTCTGGCACCCAAGGCAATCCAAAAGGTGTTATGTTAAGTCATGGTGGAATACTAAATAATTGTGAGGGAGCATATGAATTATTAAAAACATTTATTTCAAAAAAACCAAAATTTTTAACTTGGCTACCCTTATCACATTCATATGAACACACAGTGCAGTTTGTGCAGATAGTGGTTGGGGCAAGGGTATTTTATGCTGAAAGTATAGATAGATTGATTAAAAATATGAGTAATTGCTCGCCAGAGATAATGACAGCAGTACCAAGGTTCTATCAAAACCTATATCAAAAAATTAATACATCATTTAGTAACGCCACCGGATTAAAAAAATTCCTAGTTAATCAAACAGTTCAGTTAGGAAAGAAAAAATTGAATAAGCAAAGATTTTCATTAACTGAAAATTTGATTAATTATATTTGTGAAAAATTAGTAAGGAAAAAAATTAAAAATCAATTTGGAGGAAACTTAAAAACCTTCATTTCAGGTGGTGGAGCTTTAGATACGGAAATAGGTTCATTTTTAAATGCTATTGGTTTACCAACATTACAAGGGTATGGTTTAACTGAAACTTCACCAGTTGTAAGCTGTAACTCGATCGAAGATATTAGGGTCGAAACAGTTGGAACACCATTTACAGGAAACTTAGTTAAAATTGCAGATGACGGGGAAATACTTGTTAAAGGTGAAAATGTTATGCTGGGCTATTGGAAGAATGAAGAAGAAACAAATAAAGTTTTAAAAAATGGGTGGCTCTACACAGGAGACATAGGAGAATTTGATGGAAAATTTCTTAAAATAACAGATAGAAAAAAAGATATTATTATAACCACAGGTGGAGATAATATTTCACCAATTAAAATTGAAAATGATTTAAATAAATCTGATTTTATTGAGCAAAGTTTAGTTTATGGTGATAGTAAACCGTATTTAGTTAGTCTAATAGTTTTAAGCTCTGAACATAGAAATACTTCTAAAGAAAAAATTCAAGAAGAAGTAGAAAAAATAAATTTAAATTTAACTAAAGTAGAAAAAATAAAAAAATTTATTATAATTAAAGATCAATTTACAATTGAAAACAATATGATGACACCAACTTTAAAACTAAAAAGATATAAAATTACAAAAAAATATAAAATAGAGCTTGAAAAACTTTTTTAATTTTATTTTCAATACACGTTACTATGCGCGTAAACTCTAACTTTTTTACTTATTAAAAAAAATACATAATAAAAAAAAATTTTTTAAAAAATTGAAAATTGTTCTTTAATTAATGAATTGACATCACTTGTATAAAAAAATAAAAATAAGTTAACAACGAATCACTTTGATTCGTTTAACTTAAACAGGGAGCTAAAGATGG
>Ga0209709_10003416_pt1 | contig 13173 bp, 17 predicted proteins | sample ArcticOcean_MG_C_2_FD_187435 | JGI IMG/M metagenome (GOLD analysis project Ga0209709, IMG submission 187435) | Marine microbial communities from western Arctic Ocean - ArcticOcean_MG_CB4_136 (SPAdes) (version 2) | ecosystem: Environmental > Aquatic > Marine > Oceanic | place: Arctic Ocean... | reverse complement strand
AGAATTATACCTGTTTTTCCATTAAGTAATTTTATTATTTTTCCTAACACAACTGTGCCATTAAATATTTTTGAGCCAAGATACGTTGAAATGATTAATGACAGCATGAAAACAAATAAAATTATAGGCTTAATTCAACCAAAAAAAAATAGGGTTACTTCTATTTCTGACCTACATGGGGTTGGTTGTTTGGGAAAAATTACTAATTTTAAAGACGTGGACGGTAGATATTTAATTGATCTAAGTGGTTTAAGTCGTTTTAATATTGCCAAGGAAGTTCAAAATAATAAATCTTATAGAGAATGTGAAATTAATTTTGATGGTTTTCAGGCTGATTTAAATTTACCAAAGAATGAATTAAAGTTTTCAGATCTTGAGTTAATTTTTAAAGATTTAAAATTATTATTTGAAAAAAAAGGCTACATAATTAATTGGAAATCCTTAGAAAAGCAGGATTTGAATGAAACAATAAATGCTTTGGCTATGGCCTCTCCTTTTTCATTAGAGGAAAAACAAATTTTATTAGAAAGTGAAAGTGTTGAAATAAGAAAAAATAAAATTGCTGAGATTTTAAGCACTTATAATTACGATAATTATGAAAACACTACTATACAATAATATTAAATGTTTAACCCTCTATCAGCAAATTTAATGATTGAATTCATAAGGCTCTTATTTTTTCCAAAAAATCTTAAAATTTTATTTAAACTTTTTCCCTTAGCTTGATTCTCAAACCTAAAAAACTCGTGGATAAAATCTATCCCACTAGAAAAAATAAAATTTGTATTTCTTGTTTTTGCTTGAAACTCTTTTACAATTGAGGTGTCTAATTGCAGGCCAATATTAATTTTACTTTGAATAATTTCTGACAAATGTTTAATGTCTCTAATAGTCATATTAAAGCCCTGACCTGCAAGTGGGTGGATTTTATGGAGTAAATCTCCAAATGCCAGTATATTTTTATGATAGTAAATTCTTAAATTTGAGGATTTCAGTTTAAAGCTACTTAATTTTAAATTTTTTTTTATTTTAAATTTTGGATTATGTATGTTTATTAAATTTAATATCTCACTATCGTTATAGATTTTACTTTTAGTATCTATTGAAAAAACAACAGAGGTTTTAGTATTTGATATTGGTAAAAATGCGATAGGACCAAGGTCTGTAAAAATCTGAATAGCTGAATTATTCTCTAATTTTTCATGTTCTAAAATAGTTGTATAGGCAAGATTTTTATAATCTTTATCAATTTTATTAATAAAATATTTTTTTGATATAGGATTATCTTGATCACAATTTATTATCAAATCATAATTATTATTTTTAATTATTTTATCATAAAAATTTTCTTGTTTTATTATTATACTTTTAAAAAATTTACTTTTTGATAATTTTTCATTTAAACATTTGTAAAGTTTAATATTCTTTGTCATGTAAAATAAATTATCTTTATCATTTTCAAAATCTAATATTCTATTTTGTTTAAGTTTTTCTGAGTAAATTTCTATTTTCTTTATTTCCCACAAGATTTTCTTTGGCAGTTTTTGAATTTCTTTTTCGAAGAATTCTAAATTATTTTTTGATATACCAATTGTTCTGCTTAATGATAAACTGCCAATTGTTTTTCTACGATAAATGTGAACATTTATTTTTTTATTTATAAGATTTTTAGCCAAAGATAGACTGGCGAGCCCATCTCCTATAATGCAAATATTCATAATTAATTTTTAATTTTAACAATAAAAATTAGATGATACAAAGTGATTAATTTAATTCAGTAACTTATGAAAATAAAAAAATTAGCTAATAAGACAGTAAATTTTGCTATTAATAGATTTGTAGAAATTTTTGGGATAAGCATTGTTATAATTGGTACTTTATTGCTTATTTCTCTCCTCAGTTTTTCTCCTGATGATCCAAATTTTATTTTTCCTGATAATACTAAAATCAAAAATTTTCTTGGTTCTCGTGGTAGCTTTTCTGCAGATCTTTTTTTTCAATCTTTTGGTCTAATAACCCTATTAATACCATTTAGCCTAATATTGACTGGTGCAAATATAGCTCTTAAAAAAAAAAAATTTTTAATAATTGAAAGCATTTTTTTTATTATTGTTTATACTTTATTTGGTTCTTTATTTTTTTCTACTTTTTACCCAAATGCTTTCGAGCTCTATATTAATGGTAATGGTGGCTTTATTGGAAAATATTTAGAAACAACTTTTTTAAAGTCTTTAATTAATTTTAAACCCCAGGTCTCATATTATTTGCTAATATTATTAATATTAACTTTATTTTTGATTAGTATTCAATTTAAAATAAGTTCGTTTTACAAGTTCGTTAAAAAAATATTAAGTCTTTTGTTTTCTAAAAAAGAAAAGAATTATACTTATGAAAACGAAATAATTAATGAGTTTATTCCACAAGAAGAAATTAAAAGTTTAATTCAGGAAGATTTGCCTTTTATAAAAAATGAAACAAAAATACTTAATAAAAAAATAAATTTTAAATTACCTTCTATTGATTTATTAAAAATTCCTACAAGTAAAGAAAGGGAGCAAATAAAAGATGATGATTATATAGGCAGTGGTTTTTTAGAAAAAATTCTTTTGGATTTTGGAGTAAGTGGTCACATAAAAAAAGTAAGTCATGGGCCTGTGGTTACTTTAAATGAGTTTGAACCTGCTGCTGGTGTTAAGGTTTCAAAAATTATTAATCTTTCTGATGATATTGCTCGAAATACAAGTTCTGAATCTGCACGTATTGCAACTATTCCTGGGAGAAGCACGATCGGTATTGAATTGCCCAACTCAACTCGTGAGAACGTTTACTTAAGCGAAATACTTTCAAATACTGATTTCACTAAGAAAAATATCAGATTGCCTATAGCCCTAGGGAAAAATATTTCTGGAATTCCTATTGTTGGTGATTTAGCATCTATGCCACATTTGTTAATTGCTGGAACAACAGGTTCTGGAAAATCTGTTTGCATTAATACTATTATTCTTTCGCTTCTTTATCGACACACACCTGATAAATGTAAATTTATCTTAATCGATCCCAAGATGCTAGAGCTATCAACCTACGAAGGAATTCCTCATTTACTTTGCCCAGTAATAACTGAAGCTAAAAAAGCCGCCTCTGTATTAGGTTGGGTTGTGAAAGAAATGGGCAGCAGATATAAACTAATGACAAAAGAAGGTGTTAGAAATATCGATAGTTATAATGCCAAACACACCCTAGCTATGCCCTATATTGTAGTCGTTGTGGATGAAATGTCAGATTTAATGCTAGTCGCAGGAAAAGAAATCGAAAATTATATTCAAAAGTTATCACAAATGGCAAGAGCTGCAGGAATTCACATTATTATGGCTACTCAACGACCCAGTGTTGATGTAATCACAGGAACTATTAAAGCAAACTTCCCCACAAGAATATCTTTTCAAGTAACTTCTAAGATAGACAGTAGAACTATTTTAGGCGAACAGGGGGCTGAACAATTATTGGGTAAAGGAGATATGCTTTACATGTCTTCGGCAAATCGAATAATTAGAATTCACGCTCCATTTGTTTCTGATAATGAAATTGAAAAAGTTAATAATTATTTAAGGGGTCAAGCAGAGCCAAATTATGTTAATGAGATTCTTAGTTTTGCAGATGAAAAAGGTGTTGGGGATGAATCATCTAACTCAAGTGATAAAGATGAATTATACCAAGCAGCAATAGATATAATTAGATCTGAAGGTAAAGCTTCAACTTCTTTTTTACAAAGAAAATTACAAATTGGATATAATAGAGCTGCTAGGATTGTAGATATGATGGAAGCTGATGGGATTGTAAGTAAAGCAAATCATGTTGGCAAAAGAGATGTTCTATAATGTTTAGATGTGCAATAATTCTTTTTATACTAAATTTTTATAACCCAGTTTTTTCTTCCACAAAAGAAAAAATTATTTCTCAAATGAAGCTTACCAATATTCTAGGTTTTGATTTTATACAAACAATTGATAAAAAAAGTGAAAATGGATTTTGTATTATAAAATACCCAAAAAAAATATACTGTGAATATGAGGGCCCTAATAAAAAAGTTATTGTCTCTAATGGAAAATCTTTAGTTATTAAAAATAGAAATAATAAAAACCACTATGTTTATCCTTTAAAAAAAACTCCTCTTATACTCTTATTGGATAAAGATTATCTAATTTCAAAGATTAAAAGCTTACAACCAAAAATAATCAATAATAAATTAATTAATTTTAAGATTATAGAAAAAAATAATGAAATTAATATTTTTTTTGACAAAAACACTCTCACTCTAACAGGTTGGCAAACTGAAGATATTTACCAAAATCTAAGCATAACTTTTATTTCGTCTGTAAAAATTAATCCAAATATAAATGATAAAATTTTTTTATTACCAAAAAATAATTAAAACTACCTAATTAAAGTTTCTGATTTAAAGATTTTCATTCCCCTTGATAAATAATTATTTAGGGCATGTTTGTGATCTAAAGAACATGTGTGAACCCAAACTCTTAAAGATCCCATTGCAAATGAACGTTTGATGGACTCGCTTAGCAAATAGCTGCCTAACTTTTTCCCAAAATACTCTTCTAAAATACCAAAGTATGCTATTTCAGCTTCTTTGATTTTTTGATTAAATAAGAGTTCAAAATAGCCAGCAATTTCATTTTTGTCCATGAGAATATATGTTGAAAGCTTTTCATTAGAAATATACTCCATCCATTTCAAATCTGTCCAAACAAGTCTATCTACCCATTGACAACTTTTACCTATTTTTTTATAAAAAAATTTGTTTAATTGAAAATCTTTAGGTTCTGCTAGTTCCACGGAATAATTTTCTGATGGTTTTTCTACTTCTTTAAAGTTTTCGTGGGGCTTTATCTCTAAATAGTTTCTAAAAATTTTTTGTGTCACTCAACCATTTTCCCCACTTTTTCACCTCCAAATAAATGGAAGTGTAAATGTGGTACCTCTTGACCTCCGTGCTCATCTAAATTGGTAAGAGCTCTATAGCCTTTTCCAATATCAGTTGATATTCCTAATATTTTTGAAACTTCTGTAATTGCTTTACTTAAAGCAACTATCTCTTGATCAGAAGCTCTATTATTAAAATCATCCAAGTTAATATAATCACCTTTTGGTATTATTAGTGCATGAATTTTTTTTTGCGGATTAATATCGTAAAAAGAAAGAACATGGTCATTTTCAAATATTTTTTTACATTGAATTTCTTTTCTTAAAATTTTTGCAAAAATATTATTTTTATCATATCTCATTATCTACTATTTTTTTCTTCAATGCCTGATTGTTTTTTTCTATTCTCTAATTCTTTTAAAACATCTTCAAACTTAATATCAGCTACCTCTAGCGTTACCAATAAATGATAAATTGTATCTGCTGCTTCATGTACTATATTGGAATTGTCATTTAGTGCTTCTTTAAGTTCACCAAACTCCTCTTCCATTTTATCTATACATTTGGTCAATCCACCAGCTAATAACGAAGAAGTGTAAGATTTATTCTCATTTTTTTCTTTTCTGTCTCTTATTGTTTTTACTAAATTCATTAAATTTTCTGACATATTAAATTCTAACAGGAATTCCTTTTGAGTCCAAATATTGCTTAGCTTCTTGAACTGAGTGTGTTCCATAATGAAAAATTGAGGCCGCTAGAACTGCACTGGCGTTTCCTAATTTAATACCATCTACTAAGTGATCCAAGTTACCTACTCCACCTGAAGCAATCACAGGTATATTAACTATCGAAGATATTTTAAACATCAAATCATTGTCATAACCAATTTGGGTTCCATCTCTATCCATAGATGTGACCAGTAATTCTCCCGCTCCACTATCTTCCATTTTTTTTGCAAATTCTATTGCATTTAAGCCTGTATTATTTCTTCCTCCATGAGTAAAAATTTCCCACTTATTTTCATTTTTCTTAGCGTCAATTGCAACAACAATACATTGAGATCCAAATTTTTTTGAACTTTCACTAATTACTTTTGGATTTTGCACAGCAGCAGTATTAATTGAAACTTTATCTGCTCCACAATTTAAAAGTTTATTAATATCATCAACGCCTCTAACTCCTCCTCCAACTGTTAAAGGTACAAAACATTTCTTAGATGTTCTTTCAACCACATCATAAATAGTGTCTCTATTTTCATTTGAAGCTGTAATGTCTAAAAAACAAATTTCATCTGCACCACCATCACTATAAATTTTAGCTTGTTCAACTGGGTCACCCGCATCTTTTAAATCAACAAAATTAATTCCTTTAACTACTCTACCATTTTTAACATCAAGACATGGAATAATTCTATTTTTAAGCATCTATTTCTCTTACCAATTCTTCTAACTTAATATCTCCATCATATATAGCCTTACCAACTACAATTCCTTCAATATTTTTGTTTAAATTTTTTGCTTTTTTAATGTCTTCAATTGAAGAAACTCCTCCTGAGATAATTACTGGACAATTTGAAATGTTAGCAACTTTTGCTGTTTCTTCAAAGTTAGGACCTTGTTTCATTCCATCACGATTAATATCTGTATAAATTAACCTGCTTGCACCATAATCATTCACTTCTTTTAAAAAATCTAAAGTCAACTGGTTAGAGTTTTTCTTCCAACCTGAAACGGAAAGATATCCATCTTTAGCATCCAAACCCAATGCAATTTTATTTGGAAATTTTTCACACACTTCTTTTAAAAAATTTTTATCTTTTATAGCAGCACTTCCTAAAATAACTTTTTCTACACCAACATCTGCATATTTTTGAATACTACCAATGGTTCTGACACCTCCACCTACTTCAACTTTTAAATCAAATTTACTAACTATTTCTTTAATAATATCCAAATTAACCGTCTCACCAGTTAAAGCTCCATCTAAATCAACAATGTGTAAATTCTTGAAACCATGGTCTTTATATTTACCAGCTTGATCCACTGGTGACATTTGATATTCAGTTTTATTATTAAAGTCACCTTTAACTAATCTGACACATTTTTTATCTTTAATGTCTATTGCAGGAAATATTTTCATATTAAATATTATTTATAAAATTATTAATTATTTGAAGTCCCAATTTATCACTTTTTTCAGGGTGAAATTGAGTTCCAAATATATTTTCTTTTTCAACCGAACAAACAATACTTGATGAATAGTCTGTTGTAGCAGAAATTACATTTTTATCTTCTGGAATAAATTCATAACTGTGAACAAAATACATATGAGACTTATTTTCTATATCTTTAAAAATTTTGCTATTTTTAACAATGTTAATTTCATTCCAGCCAATATGGGGAAGTTTAAATTTTCCTTTCTTGTTATCAATCTTCAAAACCTTTCCGGAAAGCCATCCCAAACCTTTTGTTTCAGATTCTTCATAACCAATATCTGCAAACATTTGTAAACCAACACAAATTCCAAGAAGAGGTTTTTTATCCTTAGTCACAAATTCATTTAAAGTATCAACTAAGCCGTTTATACGATTCAAAGCATCAATGCAGCTCTTAAACGATCCCTGCCCTGGCAATACTACCTTGTCACTTGATTTAATCTTATTTAAATCTGAAGTTACCTCTATATTAACTTTGTCTTTAGCAACTTCCTTAAAGGAATTTATTACTGAGCTGATGTTGCCTGAATTATAGTCAACGATCGTGACATTCATCAAGTTTATAAAGAGCCTTTGGTTGATGGAATACTCTTCTTGTTTCTAGGGTCTATTTCTAAAGCTGCTCTTAATGATCTTGCTAGAGCTTTAAAACATGACTCAATTATATGATGGCTGTTATCTCCATAAATATTTTCTATATGTAATGTTATTCCTGCTGACTGAGAAAATGCTTGAAACCATTCTTTAAAAAGTTCCGTATCCATTTCTCCAAGTCTTTCTACTTTTAATTTTACTTTCCAAATTAGGTAGGGTCTATTTGAAACATCAATTGCAACTCTTGTTAATGTTTCATCCATTGGAATCATTGCGTGTGCATATCTTCGAATACCTTGATAATTTTTTAATGCTTTTTTTAAAGCTTCACCTATAGCAATGCCCGTGTCTTCAGTTGTATGATGAAGATCTATATGTGTATCTCCTTTTGCTTTTACTTTCAGGTCAATAAGTGAATGCTTTGATAGTTGCTCAAGCATATGATCCAAAAAACCAATTCCAGTATCAATCTTATACTGGCCTTTACCATCAATATTTACCTCAACACTGATGCTGGTTTCTTTTGTTTTTCTAGATACTTTTCCTATTCTAGCCATATATTTTAAAGGTATACATAGATTGTTGCACTTTATCAATATTACTAATCCACTACTTGAAGAATAAAATTTAATATCCATCTATAAGCTATGACTACAATAGTGCTTATTAGAAAAAATAAAGAAGTGGTGGTAGCTGGAGATGGCCAAGTTAGTATGGGTAATACAGTTATAAAAAGTACCGCTGCAAAGGTTAGAAAAATTGAAAAAAGAAACGTGATTGCGGGTTTTGCTGGATCTACTGCAGATGCTTTAACTCTATTTGAAAGACTTGAAGCAAAACTTGAAAAACATGCCGGGAACCTACCTAGGGCTGCGGTTGAACTAGCCAAAGATTGGCGGACTGATAAATATTTAAGAAGACTAGAAGCTTTAATGGCTGTTGGAGATAAAGAAAGTAGTTTTATAATTTCTGGTACAGGGGATGTTCTGGAACCAGAGGGCAATGCTATAGGTATAGGCTCTGGTGGGAATTATGCTTTAGCTGCTGCAAAAGTTTTGTTAGATACGGAATTAAGTGCTGAAGAAGTGGCAAGAAAAGCAATCAAAGTTGCTTCTGAAATTTGTGTATTTACTAATAACAATATCAAAATTGAAAAAATTTAATGAAAGATTCAAACGTTACACCCTTCCCTAAAGAAAAAAATGAAAATAAAGATAGTGCTCTGGTTAGCTCTTTGTCTCCTAGAGAAATAGTTTCTGAATTAGATAGATATGTAGTTGGACAAGATAAAGCTAAAAAGGCAGTTGCTATTGCTTTAAGAAATAGATGGAGAAGACAGGCTTTAAAGGGTGAAATGAAAAATGAGGTTTTGCCAAAAAATATTTTAATGATCGGTCCAACAGGAGTTGGTAAAACTGAAATTTCTAGGAGACTATCTAAATTAGCAGAAGCTCCTTTTGTAAAGATTGAGGCAACAAAATTTACAGAAGTTGGTTATGTTGGTAGAGATGTTGAGCAGATTATAAGGGACTTACTTGAAATTGCTATTGCAATGGAAAAATTAAAAAAAAGAAAAAAAGTTAATGCAAAAGCTCAAAAATTAGCTGAGGAAAAAGTTTTAGATGCACTTGTTGGAAATAAAGCAAGTCTTGCTACAAGAGAAAGTTTTAGAAAAAGATTAAGAGATGGTGATTTAGACGATAATGAAATTGAAATAGCAGTTAATGATAGCAATTCTCAGGCTTCATTTGAAATTCCAGGAATGCCAGGAGCAAATATTGGAATGATAAATATTGGAGAGATGCTTGGAAAATCTGCTGGAAGTAAGCAGAAAAAGAAAAAAATGTCTGTTAAAGAATCTCATGAAATTTTAATCAACGATGAGGCTGACAAATTAATAGAAGAAGATAAAATTATAAAATCAGCCATTGATTCTACAGAAAATAATGGGATCGTTTTCTTGGATGAAATAGATAAAATTTCTGGCAGAACTGATAGAGCTGGCGGTGATGTATCTAGAGAAGGTGTTCAAAGGGACTTACTTCCCTTAATTGAAGGAACGACTGTGAGCACCAAACATGGTCCAATTAAAACTGATCATATTTTATTTATTGCTTCAGGAGCATTTCAACTTGCAAAACCTTCCGACCTACTGCCAGAGTTACAAGGAAGGCTACCTATAAGAGTTGAGCTTGAAGCTTTAACCAGTGATGATTTTAAAAGGATTCTTAAAGAACCAGATTATAGTTTAATTAAACAGTATGTTGCTCTTTTAAAAACTGAAAATGTAGAATTAGAATTTTCAGATGATGGAATAGATGCGATTGCAAAGATGGCCTCAGAAGTTAACGCTACTGTAGAAAATATTGGTGCAAGAAGGTTACACACTATTATTGAAAGAATTTTAGATGATATTAGTTTTACGGCCACAGATAGAGCTGGTGAAAAAATTGTAATTGATTCTAAGTACGTTAAAGAAAATTTAGATGAGCTTGTAAAAGATACGGATTTGTCTAAATTTATCCTCTAATAAACTATTTTATCTTGAATTTATTTTTAAGATAAATATAGAAAGCACCACTACCACCATCTTCAATCTTTGCATCTGTAGTTTCTATAATCATTTTTACTAAGTTTTCATTGGATTCAATAAATTCTGGAACAGAGTATTTTAATATACTTAAATCTTTTGAAAGATATGGGTTATCAACATTTTTAGACCTAAGACCTTTACCTGTAATCACTATAATTTTGGTGACACTTTCATCAAAACATTTTTGAATAAAATGTTTTACAGCCTTGTTCGCTTCTTCAATTGTGTAGCCATGAAGGTCTATTCTTTTTATTTTTTCATATCTTTTAGTTTTTTTATTAAAAAAATCTTTATCAGGTATTTTCTCTTTATTTTTTATAAAATTTTCCCAGTCCTTTTTATCTTTATCTGAAATTATCTTAATCAATTATGTAATGGTATTAACCAGTAACCAGTTAGGATTAGATGATTTTATATCTTTTGAAAAAACCCAAGTATCATAAACTGTTTTAATTTTTTCAGTATCTCCAGAAATTACTTTTTGATCTTTATCTTTGATGCAAGTTATAATTTCACTAACAAAATCTACTGTAACTTCTAAATTATCTTCTATTTTTTTATGTGTCTTAATTACTGCAGATCTAATTCCTATAAAAGTTATCTCGGCAAAATTACCTTTGTTTTCTCTTTCTGAAAGAGCTTCCTTAAATTGATTGTAAACTTTTTCACCTAATAGTGGTTTACTAGCTATCAGCTTATTATCACTATCACTAAAATCAGTAATGATTGTTTCATATGCAATTCGAGCACCTTTTAAAAAATCTTTTTGATCAGCTTCATCAAATTTTTCACCTACCAATTTTAGATTTGTACTAAGTTTTGTAAATTCTTTTTCTAATTGATTTGGAATTTTTCCATCAAAGCCAGTTTTCTTTCCAAGTATTCCTCTTAAACGAAGAAAGATAAATCCAGCTATCATTGCTAAAAGTATAATATCTATATATTCAAAACTATAACTCATATCTTAGTAATATTTAGTATGTTGATTAATTACAACTAGCAATTTAGAGTATGGACAAATGAACTCATTATTTTTAATAATAATCGGAATCCCAATAATTGAAATCTATTTATTTATTAAAATTGGATCCCAAATTGGTGCATTTAACACTGTATTGCTAATTTTTATTACTGCTTTTTTTGGAATTATTTATGTCCGACATGAAGGTTTTAACATCTTAAGATCTAGCATATCTCAAATTGTTAGAAACCAGCTTCCCGTTTATGAAATAATTTCTGGTGCAGCCTTAGCTTTTGCAGCCCTACTTTTAATTTTACCAGGTTTTGCTACTGACTTATTGGGCTTATTAATCATTTTTCCACCTACAAGAAAATTGATTTTTAAAAGAGTATCCGCTAAACAAAGGCCCAACAAAACAAAACAAGATTTCATTAATGGCGAATATGAGGATATAGAGGACGAAGATGACAACAGAAAAATTTAAGATAATGTCAGAATATATAAAAGATATGTCTAGTGAAACACCTGACGTTCAAACTTATTTATTTGTTAAAGATAATATTCCTAAATATCACCTTAATATTGAAATAAGCTCAAAAGCATTAAAGGATAAAATAATTGAAGTTAACACAACATTAAAATTTTTAGATAAAGATCCTAATGAGAAAAAAGCTAATTTTGAGATAATTTATGCTACCATTACAAGGATAGAGGATGAGATTACAGATAAAGATGAATTACAAAAAATAATACTTTGTGATGTTCAAAAAGAAATTTACCCACGCTTGGAAAAGTCATTTTTAAATATGCTCTCTGACTCAGGTTATACAGGGGTAAAATTTGAAAAAAAAATCGATTTTGATCAGCTATATAAAGAAAAATTTAATTAAAAAAATTTTTCTTCAAGTTATTTTTTAAATAGTTTTTATGTTCTTTTAGCTCTTCTTCTGAAGGTTTAATAACTTTTTTATAATAATTATTGACTTCATTTAGATTTATTATTGTTTTTTCATTATCTGGGTTTTGAAAATTTAATGAGGGTTCTTTTTGATCTAAAAGATTAATATAGACTTTAGCTAACAGTTCACAGTCTATTAGAGCTGTGTGTTGTGTTCTTATTGAATTGTCTATTCTATATCTTTTACATAATGCATCCAAACTTATTGGTGACCCAGGAAATTTATCTCTAGCGAGTGCCAGTGTATCGACGGTATCTTCACTATTAATTTTCTTTTTACCCAGTATGGCTAGTTCATTATTTAAATGTGACAAATCAAACTCAGCATTATGGATTACTAATCTTTTGTTTTCTATAAAATCTAAAAAATTATCAACAACTTCAGAAAATTTTTTTTGTTTAGATAAAAATTCGTCTGTATATCCATGAACTTCTAGAGCTTTCTCAGAAACTTTTCTTTCAGGGTTCAAATAGCAATGAAACCTGTTCTTTGTTGGTAAGAGGTCTTCAAGTTCAATACAGCCTATTTCAACAATTCTATGACCGTCTTTAACAAATAAACCTGTTGTTTCTGTGTCTAGTATAACTTCTTTCATTTTACAAAATATCTTTCAAAATTTTTTTTATACCTCTATTAACAGATTTATTAGTAAAATCATTTTTAATAACGAATTGAGACTTTTTCTTTTTATAATTAAGTGTCAACTGAATATTCTTAAATTTCTTTAATAGTTTTAAATTGAAGTTTTTTCTTTTTTTTAACCTTTTAAAAATGTCTAATTTGTTTGATTGAATAAATATTAGAATATCATTTTTTTTATTAATTTTATTTTCTAATAAAAGAGGAATATCTAAAATTACAATTTTTTTATTTATGTTTTTTTTTAAAAATATATTCATTTTTTTTTTTATTTTTA
>Ga0209709_10003415_pt1 | contig 13173 bp, 13 predicted proteins | sample ArcticOcean_MG_C_2_FD_187435 | JGI IMG/M metagenome (GOLD analysis project Ga0209709, IMG submission 187435) | Marine microbial communities from western Arctic Ocean - ArcticOcean_MG_CB4_136 (SPAdes) (version 2) | ecosystem: Environmental > Aquatic > Marine > Oceanic | place: Arctic Ocean... | reverse complement strand
AATTAAGAAAAATTTATTTAAAAAAAGATTTTTATGACAAAAATGACAACAGAAGAAGCTTTTGTAAAAGTCCTGCAGATGCACGGAATAGAGCATGCTTTTGGAATTATTGGATCAGCATTCATGCCTATTTCAGATATTTTCCCAAAAGCAGGTATTACTTTTTGGGACGTTGCGCATGAAACAAACGGTGGATTAATAGCGGACGGCTATACAAGATCTACTGGAAAAATGTCAATGGTTATAGCTCAAAATGGACCAGGAATCACAGGTTTAGTTACTCCTATAAAAACAGCTTATTGGAATCATACTCCGTTGCTTTTAGTAACCCCTCAGGCAGCGAACAAAACAATTGGGCAAGGTGGATTTCAAGAAGTTGAACAAATGAATTTATTCAAAGACATGGTTTGCTATCAAGAAGAAGTTAGAGATCCGTCAAGAATGGCAGAAGTTTTAAATAGAGTAATAGAAAAAGCAATCAGAGGATCTGCTCCTGCACAAATAAACGTACCTAGAGATTATTGGACTCAAGTTATTGACATTGAATTACCTCCAATCGTTAGATTGGAAAGACAAGCAGGGGGAGTAGATGCAATTAGTAAAGCTGCAAAACTTTTATCAGAAGCCAAGTTTCCAGTTATTTTATCAGGAGCAGGAGTTGTTATTGGGGGAGCAATAGAAGACTGTAAAAAACTTGCAGAAAAATTAGACTCACCTGTTTGCTCTGGCTATCAACATAATGATAGTTTTCCTGGAAGCCATCCTTTAGCAGTTGGACCCCTAGGTTACAATGGATCTAAAGCAGCCATGGAATTAATATCAAAAGCTGATGTTGTTTTAGCTCTTGGAACAAGATTAAATCCTTTCTCAACTTTACCAGGATATGGAATGGATTATTGGCCAAAAAATGCAAGCATCATTCAAGTTGATATGAATTCAGACAGAATTGGACTTACAAAGAAAGTAACAGTAGGTATATGCGGGGATGCAAAATTAGTTGCCCAACAATTACTGAGCAAATTATCTTCTAATGCTGGAGATATAGATAGGCAAAAACGAAAAGATTTAATTCATCAAACAAAATCTGCTTGGCTACAAAAATTATCAAGCTTAGATCATGAAGATGATGATAAAGGAACAGTTTGGAATAAAGAAGCAAGAGAAAGAGATAAAGATAGAATGTCACCACGACAAGCATGGAGAGCAATTCAAGCTGGCATGCCTGATGATGTAATTATATCAAGTGACATAGGAAATAATTGTGCTATCGGAAATGCATACCCAACTTTTGAAAAAGGAAGAAAGTATTTGGCCCCAGGTTTATTTGGTCCATGTGGTTATGGTTTCCCATCTATATTAGGTGCTAAAATTGGATGTCCAAATATTCCTGTAATTGGTTTTGCTGGTGACGGAGCGTTTGGAATTAGCATGAATGAAATGAGTTCATGCGCAAGAAAAGAATGGCCAGCTATAGCAATGGTAATTTTTAGAAACTATCAATGGGGTGCAGAAAAAAGAAATTCTATATTATGGTTTGATGATAATTTTGTTGGAACTGAACTAGATCCAGAATTAAGTTATGCAAAAGTTGCTGATGCCTGCGGATTAAAAGGTGTGACTGTAAAAACAATGGAAGAGACAACAAAAGCTATAAAACAATCGTGTGATGATCAAAAAAAAGGTATTACTACTTTCATAGAAATTATTTTAAACCAAGAGCTAGGTGAACCGTTTAGAAGAGACGCTATGAAAAAACCTGTAAAAGTTGCTGGAATTGATCTAAAAGATATGAAAACCCAACAAGTTTAATTAGTATATTTTTCACATACTTTTTGCGATTAACACAATCGTTGTGTCATTATTACTCGAAAAATAACAAAAAACCTCTTAAAATTGACTTTTTAAAATAAGAAAAGACTTCAAATTAATTTTATTTTTCACTATTGTGATTTCTTAATTTTTAAATTTAAAAATAATAAGGGAGAACCCTATGAAAAAGTTAAAATTGCTTGCATTATCTGCCGTTACATTTTTTGGTGTAACAAGTGCAGCTAACGCAGCTACAACCATGTTAGCAACCGATGATTTCGTTGGAATTAGTTTTTGGGTAGTTTCAATGGGTATGATCGCATCTACTGTATTCTTTTTTGCTGAAAGAGGAACTGTAGCACAAGCATGGAGACCTTCGGTATCAGTTGCTGGATTAGTTACTGGTGTAGCATTCGTTCACTACATGTACATGAGAGGTATATGGGTAGAAACTGGAGAAACACCAACAGTATACAGATATATTGATTGGATAATTACTGTACCTCTACAAATTGTAGAGTTTTATTTAATCCTTGCTGCCGTTAATAAAGTTCCTGGCTCAATGTTTTGGAGACTTTTAGTGGCATCACTAGTTATGTTAATATTTGGATACCTTGGAGAAGCTGGATACATGTCAGCTCTATTTGGTTTTATTATTGCAACAGCTGCATGGGTATACATTATATTTGAATTATTCTCAGGCGCCGCTGGTAAAGCAATGAAGAAAAGCGGAAACAAAGCTATGAAAACTGCTTTTTCTGCAATGAGAATGATTGTAACAGTTGGTTGGGCTATTTATCCATTAGGATACCTATTTGGTTATCTTTTAGGTGGAGTAGACACTAATTCATTAAATATCATTTATAACTTTGCTGACTTTGTTAACAAAATCGCTTTTGGTTTAGTTATCTGGCATTGCGCTATGCTAAATACTTCTGTTTCTAAAAGATAATAAACAGAATATTTAATAAGTAATTTGATAGGGCGGATTTAATTATCCGCCCTATTTTTTTTTACAACTAATTTCTGTTAGAGTCAGTTATGGAAAGTAATTCTAAAAAAGTTATTATAATAGGTTCAGGCTTTGGGGGTATTGCTACCGCCTTAAGACTTAGAGCAAAAAAATATCAAGTAACTCTAATTGAAAAACATCAAGATCTAGGTGGAAGAGCTAGAGTTTTTAAAAAAAATGGATTTACTTTTGATGGTGGACCAACTGTAATAACCGCACCGTACTTAATCAACGAATTGTTTGAGTTATTTAATAAAAATTCTAAAGATTATATTAATTTAGTTCCTTTAAAGACGTGGTATAGATTTATTTTTGCTGATGGTTTGAGTTTTGATTATTCGGGTAATGAAAATGAAATGAAAAATCAAATTGAAAAAATTAGTAAAAATGATGTTAAAGGTTATCAAGATCTTTTAAAATTTACAAAAAAAATATTTGATAAAGGTTTTTTAGAACTTTCAGATGTTCCATTTGATAAGCCTGGTTTTATGTTTAAGCAATTACCATCTTTGCTGAATCTTAAAAGCTATAAATCTGTTTACTCTTTAGTTTCATCTTATGTAAAAAATACCAACCTAAGACGGATGTTAAGTATGCACCCGCTATTGGTTGGAGGAAATCCATTTACCACCACTTCTATTTATGGATTAATTCTATACTTAGAAAAAAAATGGGGAATTCATTACTCTATGGGTGGAACAGGACAGATTATAAAAGGGTTAGAAAAATTAATGTTAGAGCAAAAAATTAAAATAATTAAAGGACACGAAGTTATAAAAATAATTTATGATAATAATAAAATTCAAGGAGTTAAAATTGACAATCAAGCAGTAATACTTGCGGATAAGGTTGTATGCAATGCTGACCCGCCAGCTGTTTATGATAATTTAATAGATAAATTAAAAAGTAACGCTGTATTTAAGTGGAAAAAAAAGCGTATGGAATATTCAATGGGGTTATTTGTTTATTACTTTGGGACCAAAAAAATCTATGAAAAAGTCCAACATCACACAATTAAATTTGGCAATAAATACAAGGAACATTTAGATGATATTTTTAATAACAAGAAATTAAATAAAGATATAAGCTATTATCTTCACAGACCTACAGCTAGTGACAAATCAATGGCGCCAAATGGACACGATTGTTTCTACGTATTAGTTCCAGTACCAAATAATCAATCAGGAATAGATTGGTCTATTGAAGGAGAAAATATTAAAAATCTTGTAATAGATAAAATGGAACAAAGCATGTTGCCAAATCTTAGAGAAAATATTGTTGAAGATTTCTATTTGACTCCAGATTATTTTGAGAAAGAATTAAATACAAAATATGGCTCTGGTTTTTCCATTCAACCAAAATTTAGCCAATCAGCTTATTTTAGATTCCATAATAAATCAGAAGTTTGTGATGGCCTTTATTTTGTTGGTGCCGGAACTCATCCAGGCGCAGGGGTTCCTGGTGTGCTTTCATCAGCTAAAGTTTTAGATAAAATCTTATAATGCCTAAAAATTATTTATCAATACATGCAAAATCTTTTAATTGGGCAGGATTTTTTCTACCAAGAAAAACATATCAAAATTGTTCTGTACTTTATGATTTTTGCAGAACGTTAGATGATACAGCGGATCAGGAATTAGAATTAAATATAAAAATAAAAAAATTTAAAGAATTTAAAGATAGTTTTATAAATAAAGATTTTAATAATCGAATTATAAAAAACATGCATGAATTAATTGATGATTTCGGAATATCAAAAATAATTGTTTATGACTTATTTGATGGAGTTGAGTCGGATTTAAAAAAAGAAGTAATAATAAGTTCGAAAAAAGAATTGCTAATCTACGCGTATAGAGTCGCTGGCACCGTAGGTTTAATGATGGCTAAAATTCTTAATGTTAAAAAAGAAAATTCACTGAAAGCTGCGATAGATTTAGGAATTGCCATGCAATTAACAAATATAACCAGAGATGTGGTGGAAGATAATAAAAAAAACAGAAAGTATATACATGGTAATTTCGATTCAATAAAAAATACCTTAATCCTTGCCGATAATTTTTATAAAAGTTCTTTCACCTCAATATTTGATATTCCAATTAGTTCAAGATTTGCAATTTTAGTCGCAAGAAGAGTTTATCGTCAGATCGGCAAGAACATACTAAGAAAAAAAAATATTGATAATTACAATAGGTCGGGGAAAATATATGTATCTAATTTAGGTAAATTTTTTCAAACAATGTTATCTATTTTTGATTTTTTTATACTTTTAATTATTTTCAAAAAAAAACATGAAAGAAAAGTTGAGCATCAAATAATTAATGAAGAGATAAATTTAAATGAAAGAATTTGATTATGTAATTGTTGGAGGTGGTTGTGCTGGCTTATCATTGGCTTATGAATTAGATCTTCATCAAAAGTTAAATAATAAAACTTTAGCAATTGTTGAACCAAGAACGCAATACATTAGAGATAAAACTTGGTCTTTCTGGAAAGTTAGTAGTCATAACTTTGAAGACTGTGTAAAAAAAAGTTGGAAGGAATTTTCTATAAAAACATCTTCTCATTCTAAAATTATTAAATGTGATAATTTTCCCTACCAATGTATTGATAGTGGACTTTTTTATAAGAAGATTAATGATAAATTAGTAAAAAATAAAAATATTAAATTTTTTAAAAATATAGAAAATTTGAATACAAATAATTCATTTATTTTTAATAGTGTTCCTTCATTAAAAGATAGTAGATCAAATCTTTGGCAGCATTTTCATGGAATTGAAATTGAAACAAATGAAGACTTATTTAATGACAATACTTTGAGCTTAATGGATTTTGATTGTGATCAAAGAAATAATGTTCATTTTTTTTATGTTTTGCCTTTAAGTAAAAATAAAGCAATGATCGAAACAACTTGGCTATCTAAAAATGACAATTGTCTAAAAGATTACGAATCTCAAGTGAAAAACTATATTAGTTATTTAGGTCTAAAAAATTACAAAATAAATTTTAAAGAAGAAGGGGCTATTCCACTTTTTCATCCCATAAATGAAAAAGGAAAGAATAAGATAAATATTGGAACAGCAGGTGGTATGACAAGATTAAGCACTGGTTATACGTTTCTTAATATTCAAGAGCATAGTAAATATATAAGAATGAACATTGAAAATATTCAAAATACAAAAACATATGAATTGGGAAAAAAATATCAATTTTTAGATAAGATTTTTTTAAAAGTTTTGGAAAAACATCCAGAAAAAATACCTTCTATATTTTTTAAAATGTTTAATAACCCATCAAATGCCATTATAAAATTTTTATCAAATAAAAGTAATATTTTTCAAGACCTATCTATAATTTTAAAAATGCCTAAACTAACTTTTATAAAATCTATCTTTAAATAAAACATGAAAATTGAATTTAAACAGTCTCGCCAATTACACCAATCCCATCTAGGTTATCTAACTTTGGGAACAATATTATTTGTGTTGCTTGCTGTCTACGGAATTACTACTGGTTATAAATTAGATGAGACTAGCACATTAACTGCATGCTCTTTCCTAATTTTAACTATCGGAATATCGCATGGTGCACTTGACCATGAAAAAGGTAAAAAACTTTTTAAAATCTATAAAATTAAAAATATTTCAATATTTTATGTTACCTATTTAATTTTAGGAATTTTAATTGCATTTATATGGTTCTTTTTTCCTGAAATAATATTAATCATTTTTTTAACTGTGGCTTCATATCATTTTGGGAAAGAAGACTGTATCCATCCGTCAATTAAAAATAGTTTGTTATTTGCAACAAAAGGTTCGTTAATAATATGGGCGCCTCTACTTTTTCATTTCGACAATACATTAGCTATTTTTGAAATATTACATTTTGGAGTCGGATTACCTACCTTAAGTAAAATTTTAATTTACTTATACGAAGGTAATTTTATTCTTTTTTTTCTTATATTAAGCGTTCTTAGTAATTATTTTATTTTTAAAACGAGGCTTGTCAAAGTTCTGTCTTTGGTTGAAGTTTTTATAGTACTAGTTATTAATTTTCTATATTATCCGGTTGTAGCCTTTACCTTTTATTTTTGTTTTCTTCACTCAATAAGACATAGTATTTCTTTAATTTTGAAAATGAAGATAAATTCTAAAATATTTTTTAAAAAAGCATTACCTTTAACTTTTATTACTGCTGTAATATTTATAGTCAGTGCATGGGTTATAATGTTAAATAACTACTCTTTAAATGGCGCTATTCTAAAAGTTATATTTATTGGATTGGCGTCATTAACATTTCCACATATACTGCTTGAATATTTATTAGAGAAAAATGGAAAATAAAGAAATTAAAATTTTATTAGCTTCACCACGTGGATTCTGTGCTGGCGTTGTAAGAGCTATAGAGATAGTGGAAAAAACATTAGAAAAATATGGATCCCCTGTTTATGTACGACATGAAATAGTTCACAACAAACATGTTGTTGATGACTTAAAAAAAAAAGGAGCTATTTTTGTTGAAGAATTGTACGAAATAAAAGACACCTCGAGACCTGTGATTTTCTCTGCTCATGGCGTTCCTAAAGCTGTTCCCCAAGAAGCTAAAAATAAAAATATTTTTTATGTCGACGCAACATGCCCACTAGTTACAAAGGTCCACAAAGAGGCAGAAAGGCATAATAAAAATGGTCATAAAATAATTCTTATTGGTCACAAAGGCCACCCTGAAGTTATTGGAACTATGGGGCAGATAGAAAAAGGAGAAATAATTTTAGTTGAAACAACTAATGATGCGAATAGTTTAGAAATAAATGGATCTGTCGCCTATGTTACTCAAACAACTTTATCTGTTGATGATACCAAAGATATTATTGAAATTCTTAAAAAAAAGTTCCCCGATATAAAAGGCCCAATAAAAGAAGATATTTGTTACGCAACTACTAACAGACAGGATGCTGTAAAAAAAATAGCCTCTGAATGCGAGATGTTTTTTGTAATCGGAAGTAACAACTCTTCTAACTCAAAAAGATTAGTGGAAGTTGCAAAAAAAGCTGGGTGTAATAAGTCTTATCTTGTCAATTCCAACGATCAACTTCCTATAAGTGAAATAGTTAAATGTAAAAAAATCGGCCTAGCATCAGGTGCTTCTGCCCCTGAAAAATTGGTTCAAGATTTTATCTCTGAAATTAAAAAAAATGCCAACATTTCTATCAAAGAATTTATAAATACTAAAGAAAATGTAACCTTTAAGCTGCCTAATTTATTAAATTAAATTAGATTAAAAAAAATGAAACTCAAATTACTTTCTTTTTAAGTTTAAAAATTAAGCATAGTTAAAACAATCAGAAACAAAACTGCAGCCCCAACCGTAACTAAAACTTTAATTTTAAAATCACCACTTCTCTGAATTTTCATTCTTTTTAGCAGTACGTTTAAATCTAATCTTTTTTTTTCAATAGAATCTAAATTTTTTTCTCCTACTGATTGGTATTCATCTAAACTTTCTATTTGTTTAGTTTTAGATTTCATTATATCTCCTATATAACTAGATCATTTTTTAAGTTTTTTATCTAGTATATAATCAACCCATTTTGGGTTTAAAACTATCAATATTAGGATGTTTTTATTTTTTCTGGAAGAATTCCTTTTGGTCTATATCTCATAACCAATAATAGGGCTATCCCCATTACCAGTAGCCTGAAGTAAGGAATGCTATTTATCAAATGTAATTTTAAAGAATTTGTTTCTGCTAAACCGCTTGTAAATAAATTTATTAAAAACAAAGAAGCTGGCGCAGCTTCAATCCATAAAAACCAAACAGCGAAACCTCCTAGGATTGCACCAAAATTATTTCCACTACCTCCAACTATTACCATTACCCAAATTAAAAAAGTATAGCGCATTGGTCTGTAACTACCTGGTGTAAATAGACCGTCATATGTAACCATCATAGCTCCTGCTATTCCCACCACAGCAGAACCAAGAACAAAAATTAAAAGATGTTGTTTAACTACATTTTTTCCCATAGCATTTGCAGCTTCGTCGTTGTCTCGAATAGCTCGCATCATTCTTCCCCATGGCGAGTAAAGGGCTTTTTGTGTAATAATTAATAAAATTATTACTACAATTGAAAAAAGTCCAGCGTAACATAATTTTACAAAAACTGTTGATCCGTCAATTACTAATTGTTTTAATAGCTGCTCTCTTTCCAAGACATCAGTAACTAAATTTAGGGTGCCCTGATTAAATTTTTCAACCAAATTGATAAACCATTGTTTGGTTTGAAGATCGATTTCATAAGGGACTGGTCTTTTCAAACCTATAACATTTTTAACTCCTCGAGATAACCAATCTTCATGCTTTATTACAGCTATTACTATCTCAGAAATTAATAGTGTTGCTATTGCTAGATAGTCTGCTCTAAGTCCTAAAGCGATTTTACCTATTACATAAGCAAGGCCCCCAGCAAAAAAAGCTCCAACAATCCAAGAAAAAACAATTGGCAATCCCATGCCTCCTAAAAAACCAGTGCTTGCTGGATTTACAGCTTCTATTGAATGAATTGCCGAACCAGATATTAATCTTAGAAAAATTAAACCCACTATGATAACAAAAGCAATTATGTAATTTCTGTTGTCCAATTTTTTGTACTTCTTAAGAATAAAACGAACAATAAATACTATAGAAACAATTATTAATGCACATATAACCATTTGTAATCCACCAACTTGCCAAGCCTCCTTAACTGGCGGAACCGAAACTAAAACGGCCGCTAGACCACCTAATGCGGTATATCCCATAATCCCAAAATTAATTAATCCTGCATATCCCCACTGAATATTGGCACCCATTGTCATAACCGCTGAAATTAAACAAAAACACAAAATTGATAAAGCCATACTCCAAGACTGCAAAAAACCTACTAGAATTATAAGTCCTAACATTATTGCATAAGCGCTAATAACATCTGAGTATTGCTTCATATTATTTTACCTTTAAAAATACCCGAGGGCCTAAATAACAAAACAATTACTAAAATTGAAAAAGAAACTGCAAACTTATAATCAGTTGATAGCAACTGTAATAATCCATCAGGTTCTAAACTTTCTGGAAGAATATACATAAAAAACTTTTTATATGCATAAGTAATCAGTATTTCTGAAAAAGCGATAACATATCCGCCTAAGAAAGCTCCAAAAGGATTTCCAATTCCTCCAACAATTGCTGCTGCAAATATTGGAAGCATGTTATTAAAATAAGTAAATGGTTTAAAACTTTTATCTAAACCATAAAGAGTTCCACCAATTGTTGCTAAAATTGCAGCAATAACCCAAGTAATCATGACTACTTTTTTAGGATCTATTCCAGATAGAAGCGCTAAATCTTCATTGTCTGAATAAGCGCGCATACTTTTTCCAGTTTTTGTTTTATTTAAAAACCAAAATAAAATAGAAACAACAATAATTGTAACCAACAATGTAATAACCTGCGTTGATTTGATTGTTAATCCTTCATTCAAACCTGTCATTTCTTTAAATTCATTTGCTTTTAAAATAAACTTTTCTCCATCAAAAAATCTTCTATCAAAAGGTCCAATAACTATTCTTACAATTGCTTGAGTAACAAACATTGTTCCTATGCTTACCATTGCAAGCATCACAGGTGGGCTTTTTTTCGTACGATAATAACTGAAAACTAATTTATCCTTAGCAAGAACATATAATATTGTAATAATAACACCAAAAGGTATTGCGAGTAATGCAGTGGGAAGCACACCTAGGTTAATTCCAAGGGATTGAAAATACCATGTAAACAAAATTGTAAACATAGTGCCAAACGACATAAGGTCACCAGCTGTAAAATACGCAAATCTCAAAATACCATAAATTAAAGAAACAAAAATGGCGCCTAGTGCTAGTTGCGATCCATAAGATAATGCAGGCACAAATATATAATTTAATAATAAAACTATTGAATTTATAAAATCCATATTAACCTCCTAAAAAAGAGCTTCTTACTCTTGGGTCATTTAATAATTCTTTTCCCGTTCCCGAATATTTATTCTCCCCCGTAACCAGTACATATCCTCTGTCTGATATACTTAGAGCTTGTTTTGCGTTTTGTTCAACCATTAAAATAGCAACATTTGTTTTTTTAACTTTTAAAATATGATCAAATAGTTCATCCATAACAATTGGTGAAACTCCAGCCGTAGGTTCATCAAGCATTAAAACGGATGGCTTTATCATTAATGCTCTACCCAGGGCTACTTGCTGTCTTTGCCCACCAGACAACTCACCAACAAGTTGAGATTTTTTTTCTTGTAAAATGGGAAACAATTCATAAATTTCATTAATGATTTCTTGAAAACTTTCATCTCTTAAAAAAGCACCCATCTCTAGATTTTCTTCAACGCTTAGTCCAGCAAATACATTTTTAGTTTGTGGAACAAATGATATTCCTTGTTTAACCCTATCTTGTGGATTTAGGTGTGAAATATCTTTACCATCTATAATAACTTTCCCTGATTTAAGATTTAATAATCCTAACATAGCTTTCATTGCTGTAGATTTTCCAGCTCCATTTGGACCAAGTATAGAAACTATTTCTCCTTGATTGACGTTTACCGAGCAAGAAGAAATTATATCAGGCCCATTATCATAGCCTCCTGTCATTTTTATTCCTTCAAAAAATGCCATTAATTTTCATCCTTTAATTTAGTACCTCTACCTAAATAACTTTCGATAACTTTCTCATCTTTTTTAACCTCATCAGGAGTACCTTCAAATAAAACTGAACCTTCGGCCATTACAATTACTGGATTACACAATCTACTTATAAATTCCATGTCATGTTCAATCATACAAAAAGTGTATCCTTGTTCTTTGTTTAATCTTAATATTGCACTTCCAATGTCTTTTAAAAGCGTTCTATTAACTCCTGCCCCAACCTCATCCAATAATACTAACTTTGCATCAACCATCATAGTTCTTCCTAGCTCCAATAATTTTTTTTGACCTCCAGATAAATTTCCCGCAATTTCATTTGAAAGATGTTTTAAATTTAAAAATTCTATTACCTCTAAAGCTTTTGTTTTAATTTTGATTTCTTCTTCTTTAACAAGTCTTGGTTTGAATAATGCGTTAACCAAATTTTCACCAGACTGGTTTCCGGGAACCATCATTAGGTTTTCTAAAACTGTAAGGTTTGTAAACTCATGTGCAATTTGAAAAGTTCTCAGAACACCTTTTGAAAACAATTCATAAGAAGGGACGTCAGTAATATCTTCGTTATTAAATAAAACTGTTCCTTTGGATGATTTTAAATTTCCAGCAATTAAATTAAATAATGTTGTTTTGCCTGAACCATTGGGGCCAATTATTCCTGTGATAGAACCTTTTTTTATTTTTAAGGAACAATCTGAAACAGCTGCAAGACCTCCAAAATATTTTGACAGATTATCTACTTGTAGAATATTTGGATCTGATGACATAGAAAATTATACTTTATTTAATCTATTGAGAATACTATTAAGAGATTTTTCTAAAGACTTATAATAACCATATTTTCTAAGTTCTTTTACACCTTGTTCATTCAGTCCACCAGGAGTTTGAGATTCCACAACCAAGTGCTTTAAATGTTTTTTTGATTTAATTGCTGAATCTTCTGACAAAGCAATGAACAAAGAGGTTATATACTTTTGAGCTTTATCTCTTTTTACTCCTCTTTTTACCAGCCAGTCAGCTTGAACCTTAAGCATTTCATAAAATGGAGCCATCATACCTGACATAGACCAAAAGCTATTTGATAATTTTTCACTTTTAATCTCTATCGTTGTTCCAATTTTATCAAAAAAACTCTTTGTTTGTTTGTCTGGTGGACAAATAGGAACTGGTCCCTTGCCTATTGAAATAGGTGGCAAAGGTATAGCTCTAACAATTTTAACTTTCTTATTAATAAATTTTTTCAATTGAACTAATTTAATTGTAGATATAAAGCTAATTATTTTTTGGTTAGACCTAAAATTTAGTTTGGGTATTATTTGCTCACCAACTTTTGGAGTAACTGCTAAAAAAATCCAATTACATTTATCAACAATTTCTTGATTAGTTTTTGCTACAGAAACTTTTTTAAATTTTTTACCTAATTTTAATGCGTTGCTCTTATTTCTTGGGGAAACTAAAATCTTTTTAAACGCAATATTAGACCCACAAATCCCGTTTACAACTGCTACGGTAATATTACCTGTTCCAATAAATCCTAGTTTCATAATAAAACCAACAATACATAAAGAGTGACAAAATGGTAGATAATTTTAACAAATCTATAATATATTAAATATATAATTAAATTTTA
>Ga0209709_10003414_pt1 | contig 13177 bp, 11 predicted proteins | sample ArcticOcean_MG_C_2_FD_187435 | JGI IMG/M metagenome (GOLD analysis project Ga0209709, IMG submission 187435) | Marine microbial communities from western Arctic Ocean - ArcticOcean_MG_CB4_136 (SPAdes) (version 2) | ecosystem: Environmental > Aquatic > Marine > Oceanic | place: Arctic Ocean... | reverse complement strand
ATAAAATTAAATTTTAAAAATATTTTTGAATCTGAAGAGTGCATGTCAACCAATATTCAATCTGGTAGAATACAAAAAATGAAATATAACAACAATTCTTTTATTCTTTTGGCTACAGCTGCTGATATATTAAATCCAGGTACAAATAATGGGGAAGATTTAAAACCTCAAAATGATAAGTCAATTTATGGAAAAATCATTTCGATTGATCTAAAGAACTATAATTATTCAGTTTTTTCTAAAGGTCATAGAAATATTTTAGGATTATCTTCTATAGACAATGTAATTTTAAGCACTGAAAATGGCCCTAGAGGTGGCGATGAAATTAATAGAATCTATAAAGATAAAAACTATGGATGGTCAATTGCATCTGATGGAAATAAGTATGTGAAAGATGATGCGCCACCAAGAGGCTACAAAGATCATCAAGATATGAATTTTGAACCTCCTATATTTAGCTTCATACCTTCCATAGGTATTAGTGAAATTATTAAAATTGATAATAATTTTGATAAAAATTGGCAAAACAATTATTTAATAGGATCGCTCTTTGGAAAACATATCTATAGAGTTAGATTTAATGAAAAATTTGATAAAGTTAATTACTTTGAGAAAATATTTATTGGGGAACGAATAAGAGATTTAAAATACATACCCCGCCACTCAGCTGTATTAATGGCACTAGAAGGAACTGGCTCTATAGGAATTCTTTTAAAAAAAAATTAACTAATTAACATTTTAAAGACCAATAATCATATTGCTTAATAGTTGTATTTTTAACATTATCCTCAGAGTAGAGTTGGAAGTATAAAAAGTATTATAAGTATAATTTTTTCATACTTATTTTTGTTTTTTATATTTTTTTCTTATGTTTGAGAAAAGTTTTCTAATCAATGCCGCACCTACTCCTAAAAAAATTAAGAATGGGGTCATTAAAAAACCATACAAAATTTGAATAAAGAAATTTATCCAATGATATAGTAATTATTACAAATAAGTATTTTTTTTATTATCCAAGTATTTTTCATAATTTAAAATTGACCAGTCCTTAATAGGGTTCGTATAATTACTTTCTTTTCTTGATACTTTTTTAAAATATTGTTTATAGGGAATAGCAAAACCTGTTTTTTTTCTGTTATATAATTCAAGAGGTATTTTATCTTTAAAACTATCTAGGATATTTTTTTTTGATATTTTAATGTTAGATTTTAAAATCGGTAAAAGTTCCTTAAAAAAAAACCAATCAACAAAAGGTGTGCGCATTTCTATAGAATTTGACATAGAAGTCCAATCACAATCACGTAATAACTTTGAGCACAAATAGTATTTGAGCTCATAATACATTATTTTTAATTGTTCATTTTCAAAGTCCTTATTATCTATTTCATTTTCTTTTTGAACTTTTAAATCATCTATTTTTTCGTCTATAACCTTGCTATTGACTAATTCAAGAATTTCTTCCGGTGTAAAAACACATCTTTGTAACATAAAAGAGTCAAAAGTATTATGGCAATACTTAAAGACACCAGCATACTTTGTGTTTTTGTTAGATTTTAAAAGAATCTTATAAAAAATATTATAAAAAAATTTTTGAAAATTTTTATTATTAGGAATCATTTTGGAAAATTGTCTCATAATAGGAATATTTTTGAAACTTGGGTAACCAGAAAATAGTTCATCCCCACCTACGCCAGAGATTAAAACTTTAGATCCATTTTTTTTTGCAAAATGAGATGCTACATAATTATTTAGACCATCATTCGTTGGCATATCCATATTTTCGTAATATTTTAAAATAAGTTCTAAAATTTTTTCATCTTCAACTTTTTCAACTATATGATCAATTTTATTTATTTTTGCACCAATTTGAGCCAAGGGGCTCTCTTTTAATTTTTCAGAAAAATCTAATGTTAAAGCATTTAAATTTGTATTTAATTCTTTTTTACTTGCTGCTAACAATATATTGGAGTCTACACCAGATGATAATAAAAAAGTAACCGGCACATCAGAAACTTGATGATAACTAACAGTTTTCTTTATGATATAATTAAGTTTTTCATTTAATTCTAAATCATTTTTAAAATAATTTTTCTCAGAATTTATAATAGTTTCTTTAAGATCAGCATAAACATGAGAAGTTTCTATGCAATTTTTATCAAAAATTTTAGCTGTCCCTCTTTTAATAGAAAAAATATCTTTATATAAAGTAAACGGTTCAGGTATATTTCCCCATAGATAATAATCTAAGACATTTTTACCTGATTTTTCAAAAGACAGATTATCAATTGATATTATGCTCTTTACTTGAGATGCAAAAAATAACATATTATTTTTTTTCAAATAATACAGTGGTTTAATTCCAAATGGGTCTCTCGCTAATATTAGTTTTTTTTTAATATTATCCCATATTGCAAAAGCAAACATTCCTCTAAATTTTTTTAAACAATCTAATCCCCAGTATTTGTATGCTTCAATTACAACTTCTGTGTCAGAATTACTTTTAAAAAGAATTTTTTTTTTAATTAATTCATTCTTGATTTCTTTATAATTATAAATCTCACCGTTATATGTAATTGTAAAATTTCCATCTTTAGAAATAAATGGTTGTTTTGCTTTTTCAGATAAGTCGATTATTGATAATCTATTATGTCCTAGAGTAATCTTGTTGCAATTTGATATCCACATACCATTTTCATCTGGTCCTCGACTATTTTGAATTTTAATAATTTTTTCGATGGTTTTTCTTGAATCAAATTCTTTATTAAAAAAATTATATATTCCACTTATTCCACACATATTTTTTTAAGATTTAAACATCGATTAGTTTGTCTAATTATTTGATTTATGCAAATAGTATATTATTACTGAAAAACTTTATAGAATAAAAAATTATATAATAAAGTGATTTAAATTTTTTATTAAAGTAAATTTTTGTTCTTATCATTTGTATTATTAAATAGATAAGCAAAATGAACCATTTTTACTAAAATCAAAATCAATATGTTGAAGTTTTTTTAATCTATTTTTTATTCTTTTATGATTGTGAGGTTTTGCAAAAAATATAAAATATCCACCTCCACCAGCAACACCTGTAATTAAAATATTTTCATATTAATTTATAACTATATATCAAATATATTTTATTATTAAGATTAGATGTTAATTTATTTGTTAAATAAAATAATTATCTATATTAATATTTATAAATCATTATTAAGATTATATAAAATATGTATAAAAGATTTCCTTTAAACAAGATATCAAATAGTAAGCAGTTTTATCTTCAGTATATTTCTGAAAAGAATGATTTATTGCAAAATATTGATTTTATTGAAGTGGATAAAATTTTAATTGAGATCAAGAAATGTATTAAACGAAGTAATATCATTTATTCATGCGGCAATGGAGGATCGTCATCCTTGGCAGATCACTTGACTTGTGATTTTATTAAACAAACAAATAATAGAACTAATTTTAAATTAAAATCTATTTCTCTAACTTCAAATTTTTCACTAATATCTGCTATATCTAATGATATTAGTTTTGATGAGATTTTTTCATTTCAAGTCAAAAAATTATGTAAAATAAATGATATTCTAATTTTATTTTCAGTTTCAGGAAATAGTAAAAATTTAATTAATGCTGTAAAAATAGCTAAGAAAAAAAAAGTAAAAACTATTTCATTTACTGGTTTTGATGGTGGAAAATTATCTAAATTAAGCGATTTCAATATCAACTTTCCTATGGCTAATTATGGAATTGTTGAAGACTGCCATGTTACTATGATGCATTACATATCTCAATATTTAAGAAATACTGCAATAAAATCCAGAAACTTTAAAAAAATAAATTTTTAAAAAAAATTTTATGAATGTTAGCTATTATCTCAATTTTGTTGAGGAAAAAAGATTAAGTATGGATGAGTATGGTTCTGAATTAATTAATTATCAAAAAAAAAACTTTCCTCAATTAAAAATTAATGAATTTAAACCAAAATTAAGTCCTCTTTCAAAATTAATATTTAATTTTAAACTTAAAATGAGATATTCAAGATATATTTCTTATCCACAACAAGTAAAAAAAATATTAATTCAAGACATTGCTCATATATGTGACCAGCAATATGCACATTTATTTTCATCAATTAATAGTAAAATAAAAATAATAACTGTAAATGATTTGGTTCCAATTGTGTTACAAAAACAAATTGGTCACAAGCCACACTTGCTTAACTATTCATTAAAAAAATTGAAATATTTTGATAGAATTATAGCTATTAGTGAAACTACAAAAAAAGACATACTAAAATATACAGATTGTAATGAAGAAAAAATTAGTGTCGTAATGAGAGGAGTCGATCCACTATTTAATGATTATAAAATTAATGAAAAAGAAACATGTGCAAAATATAATTTACCAATAAAGAAAATTAAAATTTTAGTTGAAGGTAATATTTTTTATAAAAATAATCAAACAGCTTTCAATGTATTGAGAGAATTATTGAAAACAAATAGAGATATAATTTTTGTTAAGATAGGTGGTAAATCTGATTTAACAAATTTTTATGATATTAAAGAAAAAATTTATGATTTACCATTCATTGAAAAAAAGGATCTACCGGAAATTTATAAAATATGTAAGATATTTTTAGTACCAACAATTTATACTGGTGGAAGTCTACCAATTTTAGAAGCTATGAAATGTGGAATACCTGTTGTTTGTAGTAATACACCAGCAATACTTGATGTGGTTGGAAATTCTGCTTTGACTAATGGTATATATGATACCTTTGATTATGTTAAAAATATTACAAATCTACTTAATAATGAGAAACTTTATTCAAAAAAAAAATTAGAAGGAATTGAAAGATCTAAACTATTTAATATAGAAAAATTTCATCAGCAGTTAGTACAGATCTATAATAAAGAAATAAAAAAAATTAATTTGTAAACTAATGTTAATTAAGTACATCCAAACGCACCCTATACCTTATCAATCTCCATTTATAAGATATTTAACAAAAAATAAGATTAAAATTAAAGTTTTATACAGGAGCAATATATCAACTACTAAATTTTATGATCAAGATTTTCAAAAAAAAATTAAATGGGATACAGAACTTTTAAAAAATATAGATTATAAGTATTTAAATTATATAGGCCCAAATAAAGTTACTAGTATTTTTCCAATTACTACTAATTTTATAGAAAAAATTTTTGATAATAATACAAAAATTATATGGGTTCATGGAATTAAAAATTGGTATAATTTAATAATTATATTTTTAGCAAAATTTTTTGGTAAAAAAGTTTTTATAAGAGATGAGGTCCATAAAAATAGTAAAAAAAGAAGTTTGTTAAATAATTTATTTAATTTTTTCTTTTATCGTTTCATAGATAATTTCATTGATATTTATCTTTCTATTGGAACTGCAAATAAAAATTATTACTTAAAAAAAAATATTGATAAAAAAAAAATAATTTTAGTTCCTTACGTAGTTGATAATAATTTTTTTTATAAAACAAAAAAAATAAAAAAAAATAAAAAATTAATTTATCTATTTGCTGCAAAATTTCGAAAAAGAAAAGGTCCAGATTTATTATTAAGATCAATAAATTTATTAAAGAAAAACAAAACATTCACATCGAATGTAAAATTTGTATTTGTTGGTGAAGGTTATATGAAAAAAGAATTGAAAGAATACACTAAACAAAAAGATTTAAAAAATGTTAGTTTTTTGCCTTTTCAAAATCAAAAAAGATTAAAAAAAATTTACCAAAAATCAGATATTTTTGTTATGCCTTCAAGAGAAGAACCATGGGGTTTAGCATTAAATGAGGCTATGGCTTCAGAAAATGTAATTATTTCCTCAAATTTAGTTGGCTCGTCCTTTGATTTAGTTAAAAATGGTATGAATGGTTATAAATTTAAAAACGGTGATTATAAAGATTTAGCCAATAAAATGCTGAAAGTTTATCACCAAAAAAAAAGATTAACTCAATTCAAATTAAATAGTAAAAGAATTATATCTAAATGGGATTTTAAAATGTGTCTAACGGGTATAAAAAAAGCAATTAGGACAATAACGATTTAAGACTATTATTTGTAAATAATTTATTATAAAATTAGCAGTTCATTAAATATGCCACATAAACCAGCAGAAACCAAAATAGAAACTCTTAATTTTATGGATATTTTAAAATTTCAAAAAAAAATATTTTTGGCTATAATTAAAAGAGTTATTTATAGAATAAAGATACTTTTAAGTAGTGATTTAAAAAAAAAGTTTCAAGTTATTTTTAAATTAAAAAGAGAAGTTAACTCAAAAGAGATTAAATAATAATTATTTTGTGATTGATCTTTATAATAAACTTAATTACTTAAAAATTTCATTATTTAAAAAATTTTATAAAAAAGGTTTTAATTGCCCTAATTGTGGACAAACAGATGCAATTACTATTTCAAGAAAGTATTTAATTACATCATTAGTAAGATGTAATAATTGTAAATTGATGTATAGAACACCAACAACTACCAATGAAGAGAATAACCAATTTTATCAAGAAGATTATAATGCGGGCTATACTACAGATTGTCCAGACGATCAAAAATTAAATGAACTTATAAAAGCAAATTTTATTAATTTTGAGAGAAGTTATGAAAAATATTTTAATATTTTAAAAACTATTTCAAATAAAACTAATTTAAAACTATTAGATTTTGGTTGTTCTTGGGGGTATGGTAGCTTTCAATTAAAAGAACTTGGATATGATGTTCATAGCTATGAAATATCTTTACCTAGAAGAAAATATGCTAAAGATAAACTTAATCTCAATATAATTGATAATATAGAAAATTTAAATAACAATGAATTTGATATTTTTTTTTCAGCTCACGTTCTTGAACACTTACCAAATTTAAATACTACACTTGATAAAGCTTTTAAAGTTATGAAAAAAGATGGATTTTTTGTTGGCATTACTCCAAATGGATCAAAAATGCATAAAAATAAGAATAAAAACTGGAATAAATTATGGGGTATGGTCCATCCTAATTTCTTGGATGAAGAATTTTATAAAGTGTTTTTCAAAGATTATAAATATTATATCTCATCATCTCCATACAATACTGACACAGTTAGTTCATTCATTAAAAATGAAATCAATTATTGTGAAAACCTTGATGGAGAAGAATTGCTTATTATAGTTAAAAATAAATAATTAAAATTTAATAAATTGTAATTTTATTTAATTTTTTCATTCCATACAAGAAATAGTAATTTAAATGCTGATAAATATCTTGGTAAAAACAAAATAGGATTATAAATTATTCGAAGTAACCAAGAAAGATAAAGTTTATCAACAATTGCTGATATAGGTGCTTGCTGCTTAGTTAAAAAAGATATTGCAGCACCCGAACATATTATTGAAGGTTTATAATTTAAATTTTTTTTTAAATAAGAACCTAAGATTTCTTGAGTCCCACCACCTAAATTTATGATAATATATTTAGGCTTAATAGTTTTAATATCATTTAAAAGTTTAATATCTGTGATTTTATTCTTTTTATAAATAGGAGCTATATATTGATGAATATTATTGATTTTCTTTCTTTTTAAATATTCTCTATTAATAATTGAATGATTTATTGAAGGTTCAATTAAATATATTTTTTTTTGTTTCTTTCTATCAAAACTTTTAATAAATTTTTTTATAAATTTGTATCCAGAAAATTTTTTTACTTTTATATTTTTAAATAATCTAAGTAATAAACAAAAGTAGCCACTATCAAATAAAGCTAAATCTGCATTTCTGAGAGCTTTATAATATCTAAAATCATTTTTAATTGTTGCTAGACCTGGTCCAGAAGGTAGAACCAATAATCCTCCATTATCAAGCAATAGTTTAATGTTCTTAAAATCAGAGTCAATAAAACTGATATTAAAAATTTTAATATTTTTTTTCATAATTATCTAAAAAGTTTAACTTAATTATTATGCCCAATAAAAGATAAAATAAAAAATCAATTGGAAATAAATTAATATAATATCCTTTAATTCCTGCTACTAGAATTATTAATAAAAGTGCTTTTGAAGAATGAACAAAAGCAGATATATCGCTATTCATATAAATTTTAGAACACTTACTAAATTGTCTATAAATTTGAATATAAAAAATTATTAAAACACATAATCCAAACAAACCTAATTCATAAAATATTTTTGCATAATAACTCTCATTAACTCCCCCATCTTGAATTATGGACTGGTCAATAACATATCTTACCGCACCAGTTGATGTGCCTACACCATGACCTGTTATGTCTTTAATTTCATTAATTCCAAATCCCTCTGTAAAGAAAACCATATAATGAATTGATAGATCATATATATATTCAGCAATAAAACTAAAATTATTTGAAAAGTTAAAAAAAATAACAAAAAATAAACTAGCAAATAGAAAATGAATTATAAGATTTTTTCTTTGAAAAAAAAATAAAATAAAAAATAATGGTATAAATAAATACATACCTCTTACACCAGATGTCACAGATGCAAATAAAACTAAAATTAGTATTATTCTATAAAAGTTTTTTTCTTTAAAATTTTGACTAGAATAAACACTTGTTACCACAGGTATCAATGAACATAATAAATAATTTCCAAATTGTGTTGGAAAGGTAAAAGTTGAAGGTGTTCTTAAAATTGTTAATGATGGTGTTAGGTTAAATTGAGCATAATTTTGGGTGGATGCAGCAGCAACATCAGCTGCATAAAAAAAATTCATTGTAACTTCGTATCCAGCAAAAATACTAAAAAAATATTGTATAATACTTAATGAACATGGAAAAATTGTTATAATTGAAAATATTCTACAAAATTTTAATAAATCTGATGATTTTTCAAATAAATTATAACCAATATATATAAATGGTAGATAAAATAACCATACCTTTATACCAATTAATCTTGCAGTTATTGGTAAGGGGTTAAATGGGTTAATAGATTGTAAAAATACAATCACAACAAATAAAAAAAATATTCCTTTTAACTCTTGGGGCAGAACTACTTCTAATTTTTTTTTTTTTAAAATCAACAGATATAAAGGTATTAAAAAAACTAAATCATAAAAAAGTGGCGCTAAATTTGTGAATGGTCTTAATGTATTTATGATATAGCCAAAAAATGGTATCAATAATAAAAACAAAAAAGCTAATTTTTTCCAATCATCCCTATAAACAAGAAAGATAATAACCGAAGATAATAAAAAATAAAAATTCCACATGTTTTAAATTAATTAATCAAATGATTTTTTAAAAAAAGAATTTTATTTAATTTAATATAAGAATAAATATAAGTGAACAAATTAGCAATTATTAAGGATATTGGTACAGCAATTAAATTTTGATATTCAAAAATACTTATAAGTATAATAAAATAAATCATTAATGAACTTACAAAAACTTTGTTGTAAACTTCAGCTTTATTTAATGAATATGGAATTGTTAATATTGGAATGGCCAACCAATCAAAATAACTTGCTAACAAAAATAATATAAAGAAATTAAAATTCCAATCAACATTATCCATTGTCCAAATTAAAAATGGTTTTTCTAAAAAAATTATAAAGATTATTGCAATAATAGTTGATGATAAAAAATTATATTTAGATAAAATTCTAAATTTATTTACAATTTTTGAAAGATTGTTTTTTGCATAATCTATAGTTATTTGATTTTGGAAAGATATGGTCAAAATATTAATAAGCTGTCTTGATCCATTCATTATTAATCTTAAAGAATTATATAAAATCAATATTAATTCATTTGAAAATACTTTTAATAAAATAATAGTTCCATTAATCAAAATCATTTTACATAAATTTACTGTCATAAAAGAGACTGATGGATAAAATATTTTTTTTAAAAATAAAAAATTAATATTTTTAAAATTTATAATTTTAATCCACAAAAATTCTTTTTTAACTAAATAATAACTAAATATAAAAGCTATTACATAATTTATAAATCCAATAGCTGAAACTTCTAAAATTTTACCACCTAAATAGAGTGTAATTGAAACGAATATAATTTCAGAAAAAATAAAAAAGGTTTGCATATACACTGATAAATGGAACTGATTATTAATTCGAAATATACTACTAATAAAATTAAAATTTGTTATCAACAAATATTTAAGAATAAAAAAAATTAGAATTATATAAAATTCAAATTTATCTAGTGAATTGATATTTAAAATAGATTTAAAATTAAAAACATAATTTAAAAAAATTAAAACTAACCCTAAGCTAAGAATTATTGTTGTGGAAAAAAAAATAATATTTTGAAAAGTATAATTAACTTTCTTTTTTTTCTTTTGATTATATAGAATTACAATTAAGTTAGAGCCATAAGAAGTTAACCCTAATTCTCCTAAAGTAAGTATGGCAGGTATTGTAGAAATTAAAATCCAATCAGCATAAGTAGATACATCCCAAAATGTTAAAAACAATGGCACAAACAAAATATTAAGTAAAATAATAACTCCGTGATTTAATGATAAGGAAGTATAATTTTTAAAAATTGGATTCTTTAAAATTTTCATTATTTAAATTTAAAGCTTATTATCTTGATAACTTTTATTACAAAGATTAATAATTCTTTTAGCAATTAAATCATATGAAAATGAATTTTCTGCTCTTATCCGTGCATTTTTTCCCATTTCTAATCTTAATTTTGGATTATCGTAAAAAAATTTAATTTTTTCTGCAATATCAATTACGTTTCCAGGTTTAATTATAAAGCCTTCTTTTCCATCTGTAACAATATCTTTTGCAAAATGTGATGATATTATAGGAATACCACATGCCATCGCTTGAGGAATAACTGCTGGTAAACCTTCCTCAAATGATGGTAAGCAAAAAATATCTACTTTATTATATAGAGTTGGTAGATCAAATTCATATTTTAATCTATTTTTAAAAATATTATTCTTTTCAATTTTAACAATTTTTTTAGCCAGATTGATGTCGTTCTGTCCAACAATCCATAATTCTGAGTTTTCTAGTTTAAGAGAATTAAATGCATCTATTAAATATTTAATTCCTTTGCGTATAAAATTATTACCATTAGTTAAAACAATAAATTTATCATTATTAACTTTCTTTGGAAAAAACAACGATGTATCAACGCCCATAAGATTTAAAAACATTTTAGATTCATCAAAGCCAGCATCTATAAAACTTTCTTTTTGAGACGTAGATAATGCTCCAATATAATCGGCCATTTCTATTGACTCATGTATTCTGTTACTTAGAGATATTGGCTCTTTAAGATACATTTCAGATAAACCGAATTTTTTATACTCGTTTTCTACAATTTTTTGATATTTTGAATTTGTATGAGTAGTATTTAAAAAATATATCGTTTTAATTTTCTTATTTTTTGCTTTTTGAATTATTTTTTTTGTAGAAGCACCAAAACCAACAAGTAAAAAATCACATTTACTTAAATAAAAATGACTAAAAATTGTATCTGCAAGCCAATCTACAAAGACCATTGGATCGTAATTTATTTTTAATTTTTTAAGTATTGGATGAAAAAATCTAGAGATTATATTTTCAAATATATATAAAAAAAAAACAGATTTTGTCTTGTCTAATGGAACATTATATTTGTTCAAATAAAATTTGGGATATGTTGTTATTAATTTATAAAGATTACCACTCTTATTTAAAGAATTGGCTAACTGAAAAGTCCAGCTTCTACCTTTAATAATTATTCCAATCTTCATTTTAAAAAATCATTTATTTGATATTTTTTTTGAAAATAATACATCTTGTTGAAAAGGTCTGCCATTTATTTTACTTAAATTACATTTCATATTTAAATAAAAGGACTTAGAATGTAAAAAATCAAAAATCTCATCTTTCATAACTTGATCTTTGTAGACTTTAGCAAATGACACTTCGGTAATTATATGGTCAACTAAATTAAGTGTTTCTAAAGAACCTTTTAAAACTTCAAGTTCAAAACCTTGTACATCTAACTTTAAAATAATAGGTCTTTTAATTCCCTTTAATCGTTTAATATTATCAAGTTTTTTAACTATAATTTTTTTTACTTTTTGAGTTTGATAAGTTTTACCACCACTGATTTCAGGCTTTAAAAGAGAAGAGCTATCTTTTCTCTTAGTAATATAGAAATTTGAAGTTTTCTCACAATTGCCAAGTGCAAAATTATAGAATTTAATGTTTTTTAAATCTAAAATTTTTTTTTGTAAATTTAATTCATCTGTTTGTGGCTCAAATGAATGAACATCCACGTTTGGGAAAAAAATATTAGTAATTAAAATAAATTGCCCTTTATTTGAACCCACATCAATAAGAGTTTTTGCATTGTTTATTTTCTTTAATAATGGAGATAATTCAAATAGTGGCGACACACCTCTTAGATATGCTTTGTACAATTTAAAATTTTTAAAACAATTTATAATCTTGCTAATTTTTTTCATATAAACTTTATTATTGTTAGATAATTATTTTTTCAAAAAACAAATCAATATTCCTGAAAAAAATTTAGGGAATATCAAATGTATAATTTTGAAAAAATAGTAGAAAATTTTTAAATTAAAATAATAAGCAGGATCAGGTGTAAAAATAAAAATTTTTTTGGAATATCTTTTAAAAATTTTGTCAATTTTATTTTTTGTATTTAGTTTATAAAAAGATTTAAAATATTCTTTTCTACCTGGTTGTATTTTTTTTAATAAAAAATCTTTAAAATTTGAACCTTCTAAAATATTTGATACCAAAGAAAAATAATTATATTTATGAGGTGTTCTTGCACATATATATCCATTTTTTTTTAAAACCCTATTTATTTCTGTAAAAAATAAAGTGGGATTATCAATGTGTTCAAAAACCCAGTCGCATATAATAATGTCAACAGAATTATTTTTTAATGGAATAACATTTTTTTTAATTAATAAATTTTTATGAGATGATTTATTTCTAAATATAGCTTTATCAATATCAGCTGCATATAATTTTTTAACATCTTTTTTTAAATATTGAATTGATTTTCTTAATTTACTATTCTTTTTATCTTTAAGCCAATAACCTTCACCTGCACCCAAATCTAAGATTATTTTTTTTTTATTAATTATAGTTCTTATTCT
>Ga0209709_10003412_pt1 | contig 13185 bp, 9 predicted proteins | sample ArcticOcean_MG_C_2_FD_187435 | JGI IMG/M metagenome (GOLD analysis project Ga0209709, IMG submission 187435) | Marine microbial communities from western Arctic Ocean - ArcticOcean_MG_CB4_136 (SPAdes) (version 2) | ecosystem: Environmental > Aquatic > Marine > Oceanic | place: Arctic Ocean... | reverse complement strand
TCCATTTACAAGAACTAAGGATCTGTTTTTATCAATAATTGATAGCTTTTTATCTTTAAAAAATTTACTTAAAGACTTTTTACCACTCATCCCAAAAGGAATAAATTCCATCCCTTTAGAATAAACCTCAACCCTGAGAGGGTACACTAACTTATCCAAATCAACATATACAGATGAAGGATCTACACTTTTTTCAAAATTTAAACTCAAATTAAAAAATAATGAGCCATAAATAGTATCAACTTGAGCAGCGTCACTACACACATCAATTGAAACAAAACTCATATTAGATATTTCCTCTAAAATTAAAAAATCTCTATCTTTTACTATTCTATGTGTTTTAGAAAGTATTTGCTTACCAGATTGAGAAGTTAAAATGTTCTCTATATCCGTTAGTTGATTAAAACCGAATTTGTGGAAAAACTCAAACAAACACATCTTTAAATTATCTAATCTCAAAATTTCCTTGATATCATACTTAACCTGATGCCCTTTATCAAATATGATTTTTTTAGAGGTTTTATTAATTTTTTCTTGAATATAAGATTTTGAATTTTTTAAATAATTTAAGGATTTATTAAAGTTTTTCAGCAAATCAGGAGCTGATTTCTTGAATTCAGGAATAACATTATTTCTTATTTCATTTCGTAAATAATCATTTGACAGATTACTACTATCTTCTCTCCAGCTAATATTATTTTCTCTAGCGTAATTAACAATTTGATTTTTCGAAAAGTTCAACAAGGGACGAATTTTTTTCTTATTTATAATTGGAATTCCCAACAGACCACCTAAACCACTCCCCCTAGATAAATTTATAAGGAAAGTTTCTAACTGATCATCTAAATGATGTGCTGTTAAAAGACAATCATAATTAATCAGTAAATCATCAAACCATTTATACCTAAGCTCTCTTGCCGCCATCTGCGTAGAGAGACCACGGTTTTCTTTATAACTAATGGTGTTGAATTTTTTTAAATAAAAATCCACATTTAATAACTTCGCTAAAGCTTTAGCAAATTCAGCATCTTCATCACTCTCCTCACCTCTTAAAGAAAAGTTGCAATGAGCAATAGAAAAATTTAAACCTAAATCATTACATAAAGTACACAAGACCACACTGTCTACTCCAGATGAAGTAGCTATTAAAATCTTATTATTAAACAAAAAAGGAAGCTCATTTATTAAATGAGATTTAAACTCTTCAAACATTATATACTGTAATTATTTATTACAAATATAATAAAGATCTATATCAATATAATTGAATTATATATGTAGAGCTCTATTTTCAGTAGCAGCGAGTGCAGCCTCCTTCATAGCCTCTGAATAAGTAGGGTGAGCATGAGAAGTTCTAGCTATATCTTCAGCAGAAGCTTTAAATTCCATAGCAACAACGGCTTCAGAAATCAAATCAGCACATCTTGCTCCTATCATATGAACACCTAAAATTTCATCTGTTTTTTTATCTGCTAAAATTTTCACAAAACCATCCAAATCAGAACTCGCTCTACTTCTTCCAAGAGCTCTCATAGGGAATTGACCAACCTTGTATGTAATATTATTTTCTTTTAAATAATCTTCTGTTTTTCCAACAGAAGCAACTTCTGGCCAAGTGTATACTACACCAGGTATTAAATTGTAGTCAATATGAGGCTTTTGACCAGCGATAATTTCAGCAACTAAAACACCTTCCTCTTCTGCCTTGTGAGCCAACATAGCTCCTTCTACAACATCTCCGATTGCATAAATGTTTGAATGTTTTGTTTGTAATTTATCATTTACTTCAATTTGACCCCTTTTATTAGTTACTATAGATAATGCTTCTAAGTTTAGTCCATCTGTATATGCAGATCTACCTACACTCACTAAACAGTAATCTCCCTTAAACTCTATAGTTTGATCGTTTTTATCCGTAGCAATCACGTTAACATAATCACCATCTCTTACAACGGAAGTTACCTTATGTGAAGTATGAATTTTAAATTTTTGTTTTTTAAATACTTTAGTCAATTCCTTAGACAGTCCTGAATCCATTGTGGGTATTATTTTGTCCATATACTCTATAATAGACACTTCTGACCCTAATCTTTTATAAACCTGACCTAACTCTAATCCAATCACTCCACCACCAATTACAATAAGATGTTTAGGTATTTCTTTCAGCTTTAACGCCTCTGTAGAAGTGATAATTCTATCCTTGTCTATTTTTGCAAACGGTAAAACCGTAGGCTTACTTCCAGTTGCAATAATTATATTCTTACACTCAATAATTTCTTCAGAAGATTCTGAGGATATTTTTACATTATTTTGATCCACAAAAGAACCTAAACCATTAAATACAGTTATGTTATTCTTATTCATTAAAAAATCAATTCCTTTTGTCGTCTGAGAAACCACTTCATTCTTTCTAGAAATCATCTTACTAAAATCCAATGAAATTTTACCATCAATATTTATTCCGTGATTAGAGAAATTTTTTGTAGCCTCTTCATAATGATGAGAAGAATCTAACAAAGCCTTACTAGGGATACAACCTACGTTCAGGCAAGTACCTCCCATAGTATTGTATTTTTCAATTATAGCAGTTTTCATACCTAACTGTGCACATCTAATAGCAGCAACATAACCACCTGGTCCTGAGCCAATAACTACAACATCAAAAGAATTCATAATAATAATATTAAATTATACAACAAAAATACAAATGTTTTAACTCTACGCAATGAATATTTAATCAATTAATTTAACTGATAAATCAATTTCAAATAAAATAATATTGCATATATTGTAACAGTATAATAGAGACTTTTTTTTCATGAAAAACAAACCAGCTAACAAAATTCAAGACTTGCAGTATTTTGGTGAATTTGGTGGAGTGAATCCATCAATTTCAGACTCTTCAACATATACTTTTTTATCCGCAAAATCCATGTCGGATACTTTTGAAGGAAATACTGAGGGCTGCTACCTTTACTCTAGACACACAAATCCTAGTAATTTATATCTTGGTGAAGCTTTAGCAGCTATGGAAAATACAGAATCTGCTACTGTTTTTGGCTCTGGAATGGGAGCTATCACTTCTACCTTATTGCAATTATGTAAATCTGGCGATCATGTTGTTTCAAGTAGAACTGTTTATGGAGGTACCTATGCATTTTTAAAAAACTTTGCCAATCAGCTAAACATTAGCACTAGTTTTGTTGACATAACAGACTTGGAGGCTATAAAAAATAGTATAACGAATGACACTAAGGTTATATACTGTGAAGCTGTAAGTAATCCTTTATTAGAAATAGCAGACATTTTAAAGATTGCCGAAATTGCCAAAGAGACAGGCGTTAAGCTTGTAATAGACAACACCTTCTCTCCTCTTTCAATAGTGCCAGCAAATTTAGGTGCAGATATCGTAATTCACAGTATCACTAAGTTTATAAACGGTACAAGTGATACTATTGCAGGGGTAGTTTGTGGAAGTCAGGATTTTATAAATGAACTTAGAGACGTAAATGATGGCGCGTCTATGCTACTTGGATCTACACTAGATAGTTTAAGGGCAGCATCTGTACTTAAGAACCTTAGGACTCTACATATAAGAATAAAAAAACATAGTGAAAATGCAATGTATTTAGCAGGGATGTTTGAAAAAGATGGTATTAGAACAGTTTACCCAGGGTTAAAAAGTCACCCTTCACATAATTTATACAATTCATTTATAGATCACGAATACGGCTATGGAGGGATTTTAACTATTGATGCTGGTAAGCTTGAAACAGCTAACAAATTCATGGAGCTAATGCAAGAAAACAATGTAGGTTACCTAGCAGTTAGTTTAGGATTTTACAAAACACTATTTAGCACTCCGGGATCATCAACTTCATCAGAAATTCCAGAAGAAGAACAAAAAGAAATGGGTCTTAACGAGGGTTTAATCAGATTTTCAATTGGACTTGACAATGATATCAAAAGAACTTATCAAGTCATAAAAGAGTGCATGAAAAAAGTTAATTTAATATAGAAGATGAATAGCCCTAAAGAAATTAGCTTAAGTACATCTTTACTTCCGATCGTTTTACTTATTTCAATGTTAACTTATAATATATTAGTATTTGAAGATAAAGAATGGTTAGGTGAGTACACTTATCAATTAATACTTTTAATCACCTCTTCTATAGTGTCACTAATTGGTTTTGTAAACAAAGTATCTTTGAAAACAATAATCACAAAAATTTATTTAAGCATAAAAAGCATAGCCACTCCAATTATTATATTGTTATTAGTTGGCGCTTTAGCAGGTACATGGAAAGTTAGTGGAGTGATTCCGGCCATGGTATACTATGGTCTACAACTAATTGACCCATCTATATTTTTACCACTTTCACTTATAGTGTCATCAATTGTATCTCTATCTACAGGCAGTTCATACACCACTTCGGCAACAGTTGGAATAGCTTTAGTTGCAGTCGGGACAGCTTTTCAAATACCACCAGGCATGACCGCTGGAGCCGTGATATCAGGAGCTTATTTTGGAGATAAATTATCTCCACTCAGCGATACTACAAACTTAGCACCTGCCATGGCAGGCACTGACTTATATACTCATATAAAATACATGACCTATACAACTGTACCTACTATTTTAATAACACTTATAGTATTTACACTCATTAGTCTTAACATCACAACAGAATTTTCTGGAAACCTAGATAGTATTACAAGTCTTACAGACACGCTTGTTAATGATTTTTATATTTCACCTATTTTATTTGCGGTCCCTATTAGCGTAATCATACTAGCTGCATTGAAAGTTAAACCCGTAATAGCCTTAAGTATTGGAATAAGTTTAGCAATTGTTTTTACTGTTATTTTCCAATCTAATATTATTGACTTGCTATCTCCAGGTAGCTACTCAAGTATTTTTGATTCTGTTTTTTTAGACACAGAAATTCCAACTGACAATGAAAGAATTTCAAAACTGTATAATTCTGGAGGAATGACAGGTATGATCTGGACAATAAACCTGACAATTTGCGCTATGATATTTGGTGGTGCAATGGATGCAATTGGAGCTTTAACAAAGATTACTAACAAGCTACTGTCACTTGCTAATTCTACTTTTGGATTAGTAGCTAGTACGGTAGTTAGTTGTTTAGGAATAAATATAGCCGCTTCTGATCAGTACCTTGCAATTGTAATCCCAGGAAAAATGTTCAAAAATGCATATGAAGAATATGATTTAGCGCCAGAGAACTTAAGTAGAACTCTAGAAGATTCAGGGACGGTTACATCTGCTTTAATCCCATGGAACACATGTGGGGCATATCATTACGGAGTGCTTGGAGTGAGTGTTGCTGATTATTTTATTTATGCGGTATTTAATTGGCTTAGTCCTATTATGACTTTGATATATGCAGGTATAGGAATTAAAATTAGATTAATAACCAGCTCAAGTAAAAAATAAAATTTAAAATTAATTACATTAAATTGTATTATTAAACAATTTTAAAAAATGGCTAAATTAAAAATAAATAAAAAAAACAATTTCTACTTATTTAACAAAAAAGAAGTTAAACTTAATAGCTCTCAAAAATTGTTTATAGGAAGCTCTTTGATTGTTTTATCATTTGTACTTTTCCTGTCATTCACTTCTTATTTTTTCACAGGAGTCTCAGATCAAAGTACACTAGAAAAGTTTGTAGAGAGAGATGTGATTACTGAAAACTGGATGAGTAAAATAGGTGCATATATAGCGGACTTGTTTCTACATAAAGGGTTTGGTATTTCTTCATATATTATTAGTTTTTTAACCTTCCTCTCTGCACTATTTGTTCTATTAGGTTCTAACAAAACAAAACTGACTAGACATTGGTTTTGGGGTTTATTGATTATGGTCTGGATGTCTATACTTTTTGGCTTAATTGATTTAAATTCTGGAAAATTTTCTGGTATTATTGGCTTTGAAGTTAATATTTTTCTAAAGAGCTATGTTGGTAATATTGGAACATCATTTTTATTATTTCTTAGTGGTGTTTTTTATCTATCATTCAGATTAAATATTGGCATAGACTCAATTAAGAAATGGTTTTCATTTAAAAAGAAAAACAAGGAGATTGAAGACGGCTTAATAACCAATTTAGATGAGATAGATAATGAAGAGGTTATAGATCAAAACGTAACTGAATTAAGCAACAATGACCCAGGCTTAGAAATTGAATTAGACAAAGAAGAGAAACTTAATACAGATCTAAATGTAAAAGATGAAGAAAGTCCAACTAATGAGCTAGAAATCGAAATAGAAGAAGTGAAAGAAGAAAAATCTGAATCGGATAATTTAGCAGAAAAATTAGTTAAAGATTTCGGATTGTTTGACCCAAAACTAGAGCTTGGAAATTATAAATTTCCAAATTTAGATATACTTAAAAAATATGATTCTGAAGGAATAACTATCAACAAGGAAGAACTTGAAGAAAACAAAACAAAGATTGTTAACACACTTAGTAATTATAAAATTGGAATAGAGAGTATAAAAGCAACAATTGGACCAACAGTAACACTTTACGAAATTGTTCCTGAAGCTGGTGTAAGGATTTCTAAAATAAAAAATCTAGAAGATGATATTGCTCTATCTCTTTCTGCCTTAGGGATTAGAATTATAGCTCCAATTCCTGGAAAAGGAACAATTGGTATTGAGGTGCCTAATAAAAACTCAACCATTGTCTCAATGCATTCAGTTATTTCATCACAGAAGTTTCAACAGTCAGAAATGATACTTCCAATAGCTTTAGGAAAAACAATCAGTAATGAGACACTAGTAGTGGATCTTGCGAAAATGCCACACCTACTTATGGCAGGTGCTACAGGTCAAGGTAAATCCGTTGGTTTAAATGCAGTTCTTACTTCACTATTGTACAAAAAACATCCAGCTGAGGTTAAATTTGTTTTAGTCGACCCTAAAAAAGTTGAACTAACTTTATTTAATAAGATTGAAAGACATTACCTCGCCAAGTTACCAGATAGTGAAGAGGCAATTATAACTGATAATACTAAAGTAATTAATACACTGAATTCATTATGTATAGAAATGGATAATAGGTATGAACTATTGAAAAATGCACAGTGTAGGAATATTGTTGAATACAACAAGAAGTTTAAATCTCGAAAATTAAACCCTAATGACGGTCATCAGTTTCTACCATATATAATTTTAGTCGTTGATGAGTTCGCGGATTTAATAATGACGGCAGGAAAAGAAGTAGAAACTCCAATAGCGAGAATAGCTCAATTAGCTAGAGCGATTGGGATTCACCTTATAATCGCAACACAAAGACCATCTGTAAATGTAATAACAGGTATAATTAAAGCAAATTTTCCAGCTAGAATTGCATTTAGAGTTACATCAAAAATTGATTCCCGAACTATTTTAGACAGCTCAGGAGCCGATCAATTAATTGGTAGAGGAGATATGCTATACACTCAAGGAAATGAACTAATTAGAGTTCAGTGTGCTTTTGTGGATACCCCCGAAATAGAAAGATTAACAGATTTTATAGGTTCACAGAAAGCATATGCAAGTGCACATGTACTACCTGAATATATAGGAGATGAAAGTGGTACGAATATTGATATTGATATATCAGATAGGGATAAGTTATTCAGAGAAGCTGCTGAGGTTATTGTAATAGCACAACAAGGCTCTGCCTCTTTATTGCAAAGAAAATTAAAACTAGGTTACAACAGAGCAGGCAGATTAATTGATCAGCTCGAGGCTGCAGGTATTGTAGGTCCATTTGAAGGAAGTAAAGCTAGACAAGTAATTATAACTGATTTAGTAGCCCTAGATAGACATCTTGAAAATGAAAAAAACATATAAAATGAAAAAAATATACATCTTATTAATAATACTTTCAAATACACTGATTATTTTTTCCCAGAATGATTTAGAGGCCGAGAAACTTTTAAATAAAGTTTCAGAAAATATCAAAACCTATGAAAGTATGTACATAAACATAAATCATAACCTAAGTAACGAAGAAGAAGATATTGACCAGACCAATAAGGTTAGTTTTGTTAAAAAAGGAGACAAATACAATGTTAAGTGGAACAACATAACATTTATATATAACGGAGAGAAACTCTATACAATAAACCCCGATGATGAAGAGGTTACCGTCTCTACTGAAGACTTAGATGAAGAAAGCACTATAACTCCAAATAAAATTTTAACATTTTTTGAAGATGGATATGAATTCAAAATGGACATTAAACAAGACGTGACCGTAGTTGACTATTATGAGCAAAGTGTACGAAAACTACTGCAATATGTAAAGCTAGTACCTATAGATTCTGACTCTGAAATAGAATACATATTATTAGCTATTGAGAAAAAAAACAACAGGATCTACAAAAGTATAGAAAGAGGTAAAAATGGTACTATAACAACTTATACCATTACCTCATTTGAGGTTGACCTTCCTTTAAATAACGATCTGTTTTTATTTAATAAAAAAGATTACAAAGACTACTATATTAACAATATTGATTAATGTAAATTGAAAATTCTAGATAGATATATTCTTAAAACATTTATTAAAACATTTCTCAATGTTTTCTGTGTTATAATGTTAATTTTTTTACTACAATCTGTATGGCTTTACATATCTGAATTAGCCGGAAAAGATCTAGATATAGGTGTTATAATTAAGTTCCTAACCTATGTGTCTCCGAGGCTTATAATATTAATTCTACCTTTAACTATCTTACTTTCAAGTATAATGGTATTTGGGAGTTTTGCTGAGAACTATGAGTTTGCAGCAATGAAGTCTACAGGAATATCACTTCAAAGGGCAATGAGAAGCTTGACAGTATTTATTGTTTTTGTAGGCATATTAACATTTTTCTTTTCAAATAATGTTAATCCAGTAGCAGAGTATAATTTTCACAATTTAAGAAAAAACATATCAAAGGTTAAGCCTACTATGGCAATAGCAGAAGGGCAATTTAACCAAATCGGGAGTATTAATATCAAGGTTAAAAATAAAACTGGTGATAATGGACAGTACCTAACAGATGTTATTATACACCAGAAAAAAAACAGAGTCGGTAACTACACAGTTATAAAATCTAAAACTGGTGAAATTTCTAGTAGTTTAGATTCAGACATATTACAATTAAAACTGTTTAATGGTAATTACTACGACGAAGTAACTCCAAAGGATTACAAACAAAGAATTAAAAAACCTTATTTAAAAAGCTATTTTGAAGAATATATTTTAAACATTGATTTAGCAGAATTAAATAATGTAGATTTTGATGATAAGGAAGATATAAATAAATACACAATGCTAAATGTTGGTGACCTTAACATCACCATTGACTCCCTACTTATACAAAAAGAAGAAGATTATAAGTTGATATCAACAAAAATGCATAATAGGTCTAATGCATTAGTATTAAATGACAATGTTAAAGCTAAGATTGTAGACACCATTTTTAAAGGCGAAAATTTTTATGACTTATTTAAACTAAAAAAACAAATTCAACTTTTTGACTTGGCAATAAGCTCTGTTAATAGCACAAATAGCATAATAAAATCCAATAAGATAATCCAAGCATACAGAGATAAAAATATCAATAAACACATCATTTCATTAAATGATAAATTTGCGATTTCATTTGCATGCATAATATTGTTTTTCATAGGTGCTCCACTAGGTGCAATCATTAGAAAAGGAGGTTTTGGACTCCCTCTAGTAATTTCAATTGTATTATTCTTAGTGTATCACTTTATCGGAATATTTACAAAAAATCTAGCTGAAGACAACAGTATAAACCCAATGTTAGCTAGTTGGCTGTCAACAATTATAATGTTACCTATAAGTATCTACTTGACCAATAGAGCGACTAAAGACAGATCCATTTTTAACTTCGACAAAATCTACTTCTTTGTAAATAAGTTTTTAAACAGAAGTAATAATGTTTGATTAAAAAACAGTGTATCTTTACAAAAATTTATAAATAATGTCTAAAGAAAACAAAAGACAATTAGATAGTATTGAATCCGCAATTAACGATATTCGTTCTGGTAAAGTCATTATCGTTGTTGATGATGAGAACAGGGAAAATGAAGGCGATTTTGTTGCTGCTGCTGAAACTATCACTCCTGAAATTGTAAATTTTATGGCAATGCACGGTAGAGGACTTATTTGTGTGCCAATAACTGAAAGAAGATCTAAAGAATTAAAGTTAAACCCAATGGTTGGTAACAACACTGACCCAATGGAAACAGCTTTTACTGTATCTGTTGACCTTATCGGTAATGGAGTTACTACAGGAATATCTGCATCCGATAGATCCAAAACTATTCAGGCTATAATTGACAAAAAAACTAGACCTCATGACATATCAAAACCAGGCCACATTTTTCCTCTAATAGCTAAAGAAGGTGGGGTTTTAAGAAGAACTGGCCATACTGAAGCTGCAATAGATTTTGCAAGACTAGCTGGATTTAAACCAGCAGGTGTAATTGTTGAAATAATGAATGAAGATGGAACAATGGCTAGGTTACCAGAATTATTTAAAGTAGCAGAAAAATTTAATCTAAAAATAATATCTATTGAAGAACTTGTTGCTTACAGAATGGAACATGATTCATTGATTGAGAAAAAGGAAGATTTTCAAATAGAAACTAGATTTGGGAGTTTTAGACTTAGAGCATATCAACAAACTACTAACGATAGACTACATATTGCACTAACCAAAGGATCATGGGAACCGAGTGAACATGTATTAACTAGAATTAATTCTAAATTACTAAACAATGATGTTTTAGGGACTTTAACAAACAACTTAGATCAGAAGTTAGATAAAATGTTTAAGCTAGTTAATGATGCTGGAAAAGGCGCTGTAGTGTTTATAAATCAACAGAACCAACCACTAAGCACCTTAAACAGATTGAAAGTATTAAAAAGAAGCCAGAAAAAAGGAAAAGTTATTAAGGCTCCAAGAATTGAGATGGACACTCGAGATTTTGGAATAGGCGCACAAATATTACATGACTTAAATATTCATAAATTAAAATTAATTTCTAATGGGACTGCAACTAAAAGAGTTGGTATTATAGGTTATGGTCTTGAAATAGTTGAATATGTAAATTACTAGTCTATTTTTTTTGACTGTATATCCATTTGAAAAAATCTTTATCTTCAAAAGCATTTAACCAGCTGTCATGATTCACATTATCATAGAGGGTGAATTTAGGATTACCACCAGCTGTAATTATTGCTTCAATCATTTTTACAGAATATAACGGATGTACTACATCATCTTTTGAACCATGAAATATCCAAAGAGGTGTTTTTTTAGCATATAATTTTGCGGTTTTTGGGTGAGCACCACCACAAATAGGAGTTGCAGCCGCAAACATATTTGGTCTTCTGTAAAGCATCTCAAAAGTTCCCATTCCACCATTAGACAGACCTGTTATATAAATCCTTTTAGTATTTGCATTTTCAGTTTGCACTAACGAATCCATCAACTTCATTACTAAAGAAAGTGATTTTGTAGGTTCTTTATTCTCAAAAAACTTATAATACATACCTTTAATAGATCTAACTTTTTCTCTATTAGTCCAAGAATCACCATCAGGAAATTGAGGAAAAATACCGAAAGATTGATATTGATTTCTGTTTTTTTTATTCTTAAAAAGCCCATCAATATAGGTTAGTTGCTTTTTGTTATCACCTCCCCTTTCTCCGTAACCATGTAAAAACAAATGCAATGGATACTTTTTATTTTCCTTAAAACCTTTAGGAATTAACAACCTATAGTTTAAGGTATCCTGACCATCTATAAATTGTTTGTATAGAAAAACACTTTCGTCTTGAGAGAAAATTAAATGACATACAAAAAAAGTAAAAAACAATAAACGCATAGGGATTAAATTTAGTTAAAATATATGGTATTGTCACTGACATCTTTTCTGACTTTTTCTAAACTAGAAAATTTATCATCTTTAGACCTATACCCTATCGGCATCACTAAAACTGACTTTAAGTTTTTAGATTTTAAATCTAAAATATCATCATATTTTTCAGGACTAAAACCTTCCATTGGACAAGAATCTATACTCTCAACCGAGCATACCGTTAATAAGTTACCAAGAGCTAAATAAGCTTGATTTTTAGACCAACTAAGTATAGATGAATTAGACATATCATTAAACTCATTAATGATTGATTTTTTAAAAGACTCTAAAATGTTGGGAGGAGTTTGTCTAATATCTATAACTCTTTTAAAATAAGTTTCAATATAAGCTTCGTCAATCTCAGTTTCAACACAAATAACTAAAAGGTGTGAACATTGAACCACCTGTTGTTGGTTCATAGAACTCTCCAATAATTTATTCTTAAGCTCCTGATTTGAAATAACAACTAATTTAATTGGTTGTAAACCATATGAAGAAGCTGTTAAATTAAAAGCATCTTTTAAAACATTTACTTGTTCAAGGGATAATTTCCTGCTTGAATCAAATTTTTTTGTAGCATATCTCCAGTTTAAACTATCGATTATATTCATATTCATATCTCTGTATTAAACAAAATTAATGAAAGAGTTTTTAAGAACTTATAAAATTATGTGAAATAAGTATAAATAATATTGAAAGAATAAAAAAAGGATATTATATTTGCCACGCTATTGGAGAAATGGCAGAGTGGTCGAATGCGGCAGTCTTGAAAACTGTTGAGGGTCACACCTCCGGGGGTTCGAATCCCTCTTTCTCCGCTTAGTCAAACCCTAACTACTTTATAAACAAGTGATTAGGGTTTTTCTTTTTAAAACTTGTACGATTATTGTACGACCAATATTACTAAAAACCTAAAAAATCTACTGTTCGCTTTAAATATTTCAATAACTCCTGTATGTCTAAAAGAGTAGAGTGTTTAGTCTTATTCTAGCAGATTAGAAGCTTATAATGGTTTAAGGACAAGTTTTCTTAACCCAACAAATAGCACTATAAATACTGAGTAGATAATAAAGAATGGAATTACATAGCTATGTAGTTCAAATACTAACATAACTGCCATGATTAGCAATTGAAAACCAAGGCCATACATAGATACTAAGGTCATAAACCACTTAGGGAATGCTGGACTGTCACTTGCGTTTTTATCCATATAGTACATAATC
>Ga0209709_10003411_pt1 | contig 13190 bp, 9 predicted proteins | sample ArcticOcean_MG_C_2_FD_187435 | JGI IMG/M metagenome (GOLD analysis project Ga0209709, IMG submission 187435) | Marine microbial communities from western Arctic Ocean - ArcticOcean_MG_CB4_136 (SPAdes) (version 2) | ecosystem: Environmental > Aquatic > Marine > Oceanic | place: Arctic Ocean... | reverse complement strand
ATGGCCCGGCGCATATGCTAAAGAATGCTGATCAGTTCCACTAAGCTGATAGCTGATAACCACTAACCCTAAAGCCAAGCCTTTGAAAGCCAGCGACCTAGCAGTACAAATTATTGAGCAACAGGAAGGTGATCTTGTTGTCACCTTCCTTAAAATAATGAACCGCAGCGAGGGTTTGATAGATCGCGAGTGGCGCTTATATTTTTCACTGGGCCTGTCTCCAGTTGCAGAAGAAGTACGGGTAACACAAACGATTCTTGATGGCCGGTACGGATTCCTTGAGCCCTCAGCACAATGGCGGGCACTCGAGCCCGGCACCTCCATCAACATTCAGATCGAGAACTGGCTGTTCTCGGGCATGCAACTCGTTGCACGGCAGGGTTTTCATGTTACAGAGTTGATTGATGGCAACGAGCGCCTTCTCGGCGCGCCCGTGTTACTTGAACCAGACCTGGTACCTTTGACCAAGCCAAGGAACATTTTGGTTAGCGGTACCACTCCACAACCAGACGACGATTTTCGACCGTTACCAGCAGAAACCCCAGACGAAATTATCCCTTCCATAAAAAAACAGGTTTTGCCCCATGAAGAGATTCACGTTACCAGCCTTTATGTCGGTGATACGAGTCTCAATAGCGAAGCAACCTACCTCAGAAAACTACTACTTCAAATGGGAGTTTTTGGAGAAGGTATCCCTGTTTACCTCTCCATAGAAACTTCTATCGAGTCTTTGTACCAACTAAGCACTGCCAAAGACGGTATCCATATTGTTGGTCAGGATCAGCAGGCGGTGTTTTATGGCATACAAACACTTCGCCAATTAATCCGTCTTCAAGAAGAGGGCTGTAGCTTTCTCAAGGTTCAAGTCGCGGATACTCCTGACTTTGAACATAGGGCTTTTTTTCTTGATATTGCAAGACACTTCCAGCCTTTGGACCAAATTAAGAAAACGATAGAGGTGATGTCGACCTATAAAATGAACCGACTTCAGTTGGGTATTGCCAACGACGAGGGCTGGCGCTTAGAAATCCAATCGGTACCCGAACTCACTATTGTTGGCGCACGCCGCTCGTACCATCGATACAACCCGGATGGCACACTGAGGGCCTTGTATCCCGCATGGGGCGATGATCACCTTGACTACGAAGGGTTCATTTCGCGAAACGAGTTTGTCGATTTGCTTCGTCATGCAAAGAAACATCACGTCGAGGTCATTCTTGAGTTCAACCTGCCGGGTCATGCCAACGCTATCATTCAATCTCTTAGTCAGACGGACCAGTGGCAGTTAACCGACCCAGAGGACACCTCTGAATACAGGTCAGCGCAAGGTTACACGGGAAATGTTGTTAACGTCGGCATGACCGATATCTACCGATTGGCGAAGGTCATACTTGAAGAAATAAAAACCATGTACGACACGGCCGAGCTGACCATGTCCCGAATCCATTTTGGAGGTGACGAGGTACCCGAAGGAGCCTGGCTAAATTCCCCAGCATGCAGACGCTTGCCTGTATGGAATCCAGCGTGGGATACAGAAATACCAGAGCAGGCGAGAGAAGCTACAAGGGCACTGATGGCTTACCATTATCAGCAAATCACAGAGATCGCGGAGCAAGTCTCAGCCGGCATCCAGACCGGGTTCTGGCATGAAATGAGCACTGCAGGCAGCAGCAAAACCAACAGCTACTACAATGCATGGCTAACCTCAGAAGCAAACACCGACACCATCGACTCACTTCTAGACCGAGGCCAAAACCTAGTCATCTCCAATGCCAGTTTTTTATACCTAGATATGCCATATGCAATGGATCCCGATGAACCCGGTCTACCTTGGGCTGCCTACGTCAATACAAAATCAATATACAATTTTGATCCACTCGATTGCTGGGCGCTAACAGCAGATCAGTCAAGGCAGGTCCTTGGCATTCAGGCCCAGCTGTGGAGTGAGACGGTATTCACAACAGAATTGATGGACTACTATACATTCCCTAGACTACTCGCCGTAGCCGAGCGAGCTTGGAATAAACGACCGACGCAAGACCACTGGCCCCGATTTCGACAAGCTTTGGTAACAAGAGAGCTTCCGCACATCGCGGGACTTGGCGTTAAATATAGGCCATTCGAAGTTGAAAAATAAGATTTTCCCAACTCTATAACTGCCCTGCCACTGGAATAAAAAATCTAACGTTTATAAAAAGGCGTGGAGCCCTTTCGTTTCCAGCCAGCCGCGCACTTCAGCCTGCCCCTGACCATCAAGCGAGTGACTAATTTTTTCGATAATCATTTCCCGGGAAATTTCGGGATACGGCCGAGAAAGATAACTGACTTCCTCGCCATAGATATCCGCATGAAAGGCTTTTGCACCAGCCTCTTGTGCGGCTCCGTTGGCCAGGACGTAAGGCTGATAGGTAGCAACCATTTCTTTAAGAACAAATTCACCAAATGTCGTGGTTTCAGGGAAGGGAGGCAGATCACCCAACCCATCCCACATGTCTGACCCACCTTCCGAGTAACTGACCACCCGCGGGTAGTTTGCCGTTATCCGTTTTGGCACCGGGTCCATATAGGTATGGGCGCGGAGTCCTCCAAGAACGATGCAATCAACAGCCGTGGGCCGATCACCCATAAGGTATCGCGTCTCACCCAGCTGCTTTTCTGCCGCCTCAAGGATCCTAACGTACTCATCTTCCGCCGCTGTCCTTTGAACGTCAGAGTCGGTGCCCGTGGCCCTACAGGCTCTTGGTCCCCAACTCAGCATTCTCTCGGCAATAGCCGGATTACCATCCGCCATAATTTGCGAGGCAAACTCAGCACTCTCTGGATAATGCCATCGATAGTGCACCATGGTCCTCGCCACCCACTCATCGAAGTACTCTTCAACAACCTGTACAAGCACTCCCCGGGGACCAGACGGGTACATCTGGCGCTTTGGATAACGTCCATCAAGCATCCGCGTGATAGGTGTCGTGTCACCAATCATCCAATTTTCGGGCGTCTGGAGCACGGGTATCTGGTGGGTGCCGGATCGAGCCTCAATAGTGGCTGGGTCGCTCTGGTTCTTGTTACGCATTTCAAACTCAAGGCCGTAGAAGAGACAAGCCGCCTCTAGCTTGCGAGTGAAATAGCTTAGCTCACCACCATATATGACGTAAGGGCTCGGCATGGTCGCTTCCGATTAACTTGCTTTCTTGATCTTGAGATTCAGTTCAAGGGTCCCGAGCATAATACCGGGCTGGTGAAGAAATTTATTATCGCTGCCGTATTCGATACCATCCAGACGATCTAGGAGCCTGCTCCAGGCCACCTGCTGTTCTATTCTTGAAATACCCGCACCAGGGCAGACTCTCGGTCCGGCCGAAAATGTCAGGTGTCTCGTGACGGCCTTTCTGTCCAGCCTCAGCTCAAACGGACATTCAAATTCGTCCGGGTCGACATTTGCCGCCGCCCAACGAAGATGCAGTACAGACCCCTTTGGCACGGTCACACCCTGAAAGACTTCATCCTGGCTGGTCTGCCGGGTCGATAGTCCCTGGGTCGGTGAGCGCATACGCATACCTTCTTCAGTGAACTGCCTGACTAGGCCCCGGTTGTTCTTTAGTCGCTCGAACAAACCTTCATGCTCGCAGATCAATTGCGCCTGCTCCTCTATCGCATATTGCGTAGTTTCCAGGCCACCAATAATCATGGCGTAGACAATACCATTAACTTCAAGGTCCGTGAGTTTCCTGCCTAGCGGGGAGTATGTGACCTCCGTGAGGAAAGTAATCATATCCTCCTGAGGGTTCTCACGCTTTTCTTTCACTTTTTCCTGAACATATTCCTTAAAACCATCCAGCAAAACAAACTGTTCCCGAATCTCTTCATCGCTAAGTTTATTCTGATGACCGCGCCCATGCACAAACGCTTTTACCTGAGCCTCACCCCATAATCCCAGTTGCGGTATATCTTCCAACGGAAATCCGAGCACACTCGCCATCACACGTTGCGGCACTGGCCTTGCAAATTCCTTGATGAAGTCAATCTCTTCCTTATCGATCCAACTATCGATCAGATCATCCACGTGCTTTGTGATCATAGCCTCATGACGGCTTGCTCCGGGGCCAACCCACGGATCGGTCAACTCTTGCTTATGGGTACGCCAAAGATCCATGTTCGGTCGCAACGTCACCATCGACGCTTGCATGGCATTCAAGTTCGGCACTTCTTCAACATTGACCCCTGAGTCAGCCATTTCCCTGATAGCATTTGACATAATTGGGGGAAATCGCTCCGGGTCCCTGACGACGGTGTTGATATCTTCATGCTTGCTCAGGATAAAGGCATCCGTGCCTTTTGTTAAACCCTCACCTGCCAGCTTATGAACCGGTGACTCGCCGTGGAGTATCGGATATGCGTCGTACCAGTGCTCCTGCGCACCAGGCGCGAAAAGGTCAACGTCTTCAAGGCCCATGGGACACTTCATGTCCGTTAGGAAGTGATTCGGTGTTTTATCACTCATTCTCGATCAGTCCTTCTTTCTTTTTTAACTTAGCTTTAAACAGTACAGCTTGAAACAATTGGTGACAAGTGACGTCAAGAACTCAGGTTACGCACCTGCTCCTTGGCAAAAAGCTTTCATTAGGTAATGACGCCCCATACCGCTCCACCAAGCGCCCCAAAGACCAGGATCCAGCAGGGGAGCAAAGTAAGCATCATGCCAATACCGCGAGTTGCTGGATCTTTTACGTAACTAACTGCATAAATTGCCCGGCCTGCAATAAAAACCAGTCCGAGCCCCACAGCACCTAGCAGATGAACATACTCGGCAAAAAACCAGATGCTAGGGACAAACAAAATTAGCTGTTCAATCGTATTGTAGTGCACTCGGAAATATCGCTCGAACTCTTCATTCCCTGAAACAGCAGGTGCTTTAAGGCCTGTCCGGCCTCTAGCAAACCCAACTCTCGCGCCCAGCACGATGTACTCTACCAAAGCCAACATAATAACAATCACTACCAATTCCATAACACGCTCCTGCTTTATTTTTTAATTTGCCGCGCTCATGGCACCAACCCCCTAGCAAGAACTCAACTCAGGCTATCGGCGTCTTTGCACTATTTACCTTAGCAAGCTTTCTCAGATTCTCCGAGTGATCCTCTCGGTTGATCTTGTAAACACTGAGGACAGCCAGCGCAAAGAGATAAAAGAAAAGAAGCGTTGGTACGTAGAGATAGGCCAGGTCAAACAAAGTTTCCTCGGGTACCTGCCCGGGTTTCGCTTTTGTCGGAAACTGGATAATTGCTAGTATTTGTCCAGCAACGACAACCCCGAGCCCATTAACGGCCTTCTGTGCAAAACTGTTCGCCGCAAAGAAAATACCCTCAGACCTCCGGCCAGTTTTCACCTCACTGTCCTCAACGACATCAGCGATCATCGCCGCAATCAGGGACGAGGACATAATAATCAGTGTGACCTCAACGGTATTGAAAACCACCAAGGTCCAGAACAACGTGTCGGTTCCATTCTCTGGAAAAAAGCCAAAGACTCGAAGAATATAGGGCATCGGAGCCATTGCGAAAGCTAGTCCCAGAACCGTCATACCACCCTTTTTCTTGCCCAACCAGCGAGACACTCTCGGCGCAAGCATCAGTGCGATAAAAGCAGAAAAGAAATAGGGAATGTTCATATAGCCGATCTGGGTAGTGGTAAGTTCCCAGAAGTGCCGGGAAAAATAGATCGATAGCGACGTTGACACGCCTGCCGCAACCGCCTGCAATAAAGCGGAAACAAACAGCGCGAGAAAAGATCTGTTGGACAGCGTTTCTTTAATTTCCTTCTTCGTTTTCGTAAAGCTAAACGGCTCGTTAGTTGGGGGCTTTCGAAGATGTGGAATATGCTTGTGTGTACCGATTGTAGACACATAAATAGAAATGAAAATCACAAACGAAGCCGCCAGCCCGTAATTGCTCCAGCCTTGGACGTATTCCAAACCGCCTTTCTCTTCTGGCAGAAACACGAGGTAGTTCATCACCGCCATCGTTAATCCACCCCACCAGCCGAAGAAATACCGAAAGCTCATCATTTCCGTTCGCTGGTCGTAGTCGTCCGTCAATTCTGCCACCAGAGCCGTTGCTGGAATCTCATAAAAAGTGATCAAGGTGCGTATCAGGACCGCCATGCAGACAAAATAGAGAAACAACCCTGTCTCATCCCAAGCCGGAGGGGACCAAAGGAAATAGTAGGCAAGTGCAACAGGAAGGCCTGCTGCATACATGTAGGGGTGACGCCGTCCAAGCCTCGAATGGGTGTTATCAGAAATGTATCCAACCAGTGGATCAGATATCGCATCAAACACTAGCGCAATAAGAATACCGAGAGAGACAAGATCTGCTCTTAACCCGACAACCTGGCTGTAGTAAAAAAGCAGTAGATAATTAAATCCATTGCTTTTAGCGCCGTTGGCAACAGCCCCGAAACCATAGTAGAGCTTGGTTGATAAATCGACCTTTCGGGTCTCCGGTGTACTTCCCTGAGTCGGTCGCAAGAATAACGCCACGCTATAAGCAAGGCAGGATCATACGGAGTCGCGTCAGAGAGGTCGAGCTAACATTTTTTGTATTTCCATGACGTCATACTGCTGCTAGCATCGCTCTCTGCACCCCAAACAAGGAACAAAATTGTGGCAGTTTCCGGTCAATCAATCAGACGAAAGGAAGACATTAGGTTCATTACCGGCAAAGGCCGGTATACAGATGACGTCTGCCTTCCGGACCAATGCCACGCGATCTTCGCTCGCTCGCCTATTGCTCATGCCAATATCACGAGCATAGACACCACCGTAGCCGCTGCGATGCCTGGCGTTCAGCTCGTTTTGACTGGGGCCGACTACGCTGAATCCGGACTCGGGACGTTGGTTTGCGGCTGGATGATCCACTCAAAAGACGGCAGTGAAATGAAGCCAGGGATACATCCGCCACTTGCCCTAGGGAAAGTAAGGCACGTAGGCGACCCCGTAGCAGTTGTGATCGCGGATTCTCGGCAAATGGCGCGTGACGCAGCCGAAATGATCGATGTTGAATACGAAGACTTGGCTGCGGTAGTGTCATTAAAAAACGCTGCTGGTCATGAATCATCTGTCCACAACGAAGTCCCAGGCAACGTAGCCTTTGACTGGGAACTGGGCAATAAAGATGAGACCAGAGCAGCTCTTGACTGCGCCAGTCACAAAATTGAACTAGACCTTTACAACAACCGCCTTGCGCCAAATGCCATGGAAACCCGCGCGCTTAATGCCTTTTATGACAAAAGGGATGATCGCTATACACTTTACATCGCTTCCCAGAATCCACATGGTCTACGAATGACTCTGTCGGCTGCCATTGGCCTTGCACCTGAACACAAACTTCGTGTCATATCTGAAGACGTGGGCGGCGGTTTCGGGTCAAAAGCATTCAACTACCCTGAGGAAGTCATCTGCACCTGGGCAAGCAAACTTGTAGGACGCCCAATAAAATGGACCGCTGATCGCAGCGAAGCCTTCCTAACGGATGCAAATGGGCGCGACCAGCAGGTTCACGCCGAAATGTCTCTTGATTCGGAGCACAAAATTACTGGACTGCATGTCTCAATCACGGCCAACATGGGTGCTTATCTTTCGACATTTGGCTCACTCATTCCGACCTACATGTGCGGACCACTGCTATCGGGTCAGTACACAATCCCGGCAATATACACCGAGGTCACGGCTGTCTATACCAACACGACGCCGGTCGATGCCTACCGCGGGGCAGGAAGACCTGAAGCTGCCTTTATCATTGAGCGACTGGTTGACCTAGCCGCACGAAAACTCGGCGTGGACCCAGTAGAGCTGCGTCGAAAAAACTTAATCCGAACGTTTCCTTACCAAACACCGGTACTTTCAATCTACGACGTAGGAGACTTCGACCTGGGATTGGACACGGCGCTGGAAATGATCGATTACGAAGGTTTTGGTGCACGTAAAGCGGAGTCCGCATCACGGGATAAGTTACGTGGGATAGGTCTTGCCACATGGATAGAAGCGGCGGGTATAGGTCCGTCGAAAAAACTCGGGGAACTCGGTTCCGGTGCTGGATTATGGGAGTCCGCTCAGATTAGAGTTAATCCGACCGGGTCAGTCGAGATATTGACCGGTTCACATTCTCATGGCCAAGGCCATGAAACGACTTTCGCACAACTGGTCGCTGACAAGTTTGGTATTAGCATAGATGAGATTGAAATTATTCACGGGGATACTGACAAAGTGCAGTTTGGGATGGGTACCTTTGGGTCCAGGAGCGGTCCCGTTGGCATGTCAGCACTTGCCATCGGCTGCAATAAAATCGTGGCGAAAGGAAAAAAGATTGCGGCCTACAATATGAATGTGGCGCCTGAATCCGTTGAATTCGAGGAAGGCGAGTTCTACAGCGCAGGCAGTAATCGCCGAATGGCCTTTGCTGAAATCGCGCTAGCCTCTTATGTGGCACAATCTTTTCCAACTGATGAGCTGGAGCCTGGCCTAAAGGCTGATGCATTTTTTGACCCACCTGATTTCACCTTTCCCGCCGGTTGCCATATATGCGAAGTAGAAATCGACCCCGAGACAGGTACAACAAACATCCTGAATTTCGTCGCAGTTGACGATTTTGGCACCGTGATCAACCCTATGATCGTCCATGGTCAGATGCACGGTGGGATCGCCCAGGGTATTGGCCAGGCACTGCTGGAACACGCCGTTTACGATGAAGAGGGACAACTCCTGACCGGGTCCTTTATGGACTATTGCATGCCCCGCGCTGACGACATGCCATCATTCAACACCGAGTTCATCAACACTCAAACACCTAATAACCCTCTGGGAATAAAGGGCTGCGGGGAGGCTGGCGCGATCGGTGCACCACCAGCGGTGATAAATGCTATTGTGAATGCGCTGGATATCGACCACATCGATATGCCAGCTACACCCCTAAAAATTTGGTCATTGATTAACAAATGAGTGTAAAAATAGTAGAACACGCCACCATTATCGATGGCACAGGAAGAGACCCTTTCCCTGCCACTATTACCATTACCGGTGATCGAATTACCGCCGTCGATGAACAAGCAGTAAACACCAAGGTTGATGGCACTCGCTTGGACGCCTCGGGTTTAACGTTAATGCCGGGGCTGATTGACGCTCACTGCCACATGACGTTTGACGAGCCTTCTTCCAACGACGAATTGTTTTTCCACAGAAGAGAAGCTCTGGCGGCAATTATCGCAGGACAAAATGTTAAGAAACTACTCCAGGCTGGCGTCACCGCTTTCGTCGATCCGGACTGTATTTTCGAAATAGGTGTTGACCTTCGGGATGCCATAGAAGCAAACGTCATACCGGGTCCTAGAATGTTATCTGGCGGCAATGCATTGGTAACCTCTGTCGGGGGCACGGCGGGTCGATTAATACCAGACGCCGGCCTACGGGGGTATGCGAAAGTTGTCTCAACGCCAGACGAGATTCGCACCGAGGTCCGGCGCCAAATAAAAATGGGCGTTGATTGGATCAAGGTTCATGTGTCAGGCCTTTTGCCAAGGCAAAAAATGAAGGGTGAAATACAAGCCTGGTCTCTCGATGAACTTAAACTTGTTTGCGATACCGCCCATGAGTTAGGCGTGCCTGTCATGGGGCATTGCCGGGATACCAACAGCATCAGGGACTCTGTAACCGCCGGCATGGACATGCTGCTGCATGCGACTTTTATGGACGCACCAACACTAGAACTGGTCATCGATAAAAAAGTACCCATTGCACCAACATTTACCTTTCAGGCCAACCTTACTGACCACGGTCATAATGTTGGAGCGGACGAGAATCTACGAGAGATATTTCGGCGCGAAATCGAACAAAGCGCAGAGCTCATACGCACTGCACACAAAAACGGTGTGCCGATAATCTGTGGGTCCGAAAGCGGATTTTCGCTAACGCCTTATGGTGAGTGGCACTACAGGGAATTAGAAGTCTTTGTCAAAGAACTCGGATTTTCCCCGCTAGAGGCTATCAGCGCCGCGACCTTGCAGTGTGGTAACCATGCGGGTTTCGGCGGTGAAACAGGCAGTATTGCAATCGGAAAATTAGCTGACTTTATTCTCGTTGATGGTAATCCCGCTGCTGATGTGACAATCCTTGGAGATAAGTCCCGCATCAAATCCGTCTATGTTGGGGGCGAGTCGATGAACACAGAACCATTACCGCCTAGGAAACCTATTTCTGGGTGGAGAACTTCACAGTACTCCGCCTCTATACTTACCAAGGACAAGGTTGATAGCTGATCATCACAAGGTCAACGAGTATGCTAAAACTTCGAAAGCTCCACCGAGAAGAAAGTTTTTCAGGCACCCTGCCCACAGCTTGGACTACAGCTCTTAAACAGCGAATATAATAATCGCGGCAACAACCGATGACTCAAACCACATTGTCTCGCTTCAAAGATGTACACGCAGCACTATGTAACCCCAAGTTAAGGCAGAGCCTTTACGACGCGGGTGAAGTTATCATGAAGGATGTATTGCTGACACTGCACGGCGATGAACACAAAATTCGCCGCCACCTTGAGTTGAAGCTGTTTCGCAGGAACTACGCCCATCATTATGAGACCAATGTATTTCCAAAGACACTGGCGTGGGTACTAGCGCCCCTAGCTACTCGAGGAGAAGCAGACCTCGTTGACTTCGGATACCGAGTCACGATGAACTTGACTGCCGATTTCGCTGGTGTTGATCGGCCCAAAAAAACATCCGAAGAAACCGACCGGCTTCTCGCAATTGTTAAGACCTTCAGCGAAGGCGCGACGCTGGTTCATTCTGACCGCGATCCGAAAGAAGTCATTGCCGAGGTAAAAGCGGCACAAACTGCATTTAGGCAATTCCTGGAACCTTCATGGTCCAAAAGACAACAGCTTATCACCCAGTTTTTAAACCATGAACTGATGGAGGAAGAGCTACCCAGAGACGTGTTAACCGTTCTATTACGCAACCAAGACAGCATCGAACTGACCGATGAACTTATTGAACGAGAGATCGCTTTTTACCTGCAGGCAGGCTCCCACAGCACCGCAAACTCGATGGTGCACGCTGTGAACGAAATTTTTTCTTGGACAGATAACCCGACAGATTTGCTAAAAGACCCACTCCTCCTGCAAAAGTGCGTACATGAAAGCATGCGACTGCATCCCGCGAGCCCCGTTGCATGGCGAACTCCTACCGAACCGCTAACCGTTGCTTCTCAGGACGTCACGCCGGACGACCTCCTGATCCTTGATCTTCACGCAGCAAACCGCGACCCGGACATATTCGGCGATGACCCTGAGAAGTTCGACCCCTACCGCAGCGTAACCTATGTTAAGACGGAGTTGTACGGACTCACCTTCGGTGCCGGCGTCCACATGTGTACTGGCCGCGATTTGGATGGCGGCGTTGCAAGCCGCCCCAACACTGACAAAAATACGCACCAGTATGGTATCGTCTGCATGCTGATTAAGACGCTTCTAGAACACAAAATGATGCCTCACAAATCAAAAAAACCGCAGCCTGACCTTAGCACTGTTCGAAATAGCTGGGGTACTTATCCAGTTCAATTCGAGCAAGCATGACCAAACAGCAATGAAAATTCGCAACCTCGTTTTAACTGGCAGAATCAACCACGATTTCATTGACACAGCGAAAGCACTAAAAGAAGTTCTAGCAGCAGGCATTAGAATCGAGGTCTTTGCAGATATAGACGAAGGATTTGACGCCTTGGACCCACAACCTCACGACCCCGCCACAGTGTTCTCGCTTCGGTGGCGAATGCTAAATCGCGACAAGCACACTCCATTTCGAGGTGAGTGGGCTTCCTTCTCTGCTAATGGCCATACCCGTTTTTTAAAGCAAGCTGCACTTTGGTGTGCGGGAGAAAAATCATGAAACCAATTGATAATCTTTCAGTTCTGGTAACTGGAGGCGGTTCAGGAATCGGCGAAGGTATTGCGCAGCTTTATATCGAAGGCGGCGCGAAAGTAACTATCTGCGGCCGCAGACAAAAAAAAATCGATGCCGTCGCCACAAGACTAGGTAAAAGGTGCCTGGCGGTGCAAGCAGACATCACAAACGAGAAAGATCGCCGTGAAGCAGTCGAGGCGGCAGTCAAGCACGGCGGTAAACTCGATGTACTTATCAGCAATGCAGGAAACATGGTCAGGGGGGAGATCGACACATTAAAAGAAGACCCGCTTGTTGATATCTTCAAAACGAATGTCATCGCCGGAATGCTATTAACCGGATTGTGTAAACCCCACCTGGCGAAGCAAGGAGGGGCAATCATTTTTATTGGCAGCATTCATACTCGCAGAGCATTTCCCGGTGCATCAGCTTACGCGGCAACTAAAGGCGCCCTAGAAACATTAACGCGGGTTCTTGCTGCAGAACTCGGCGAACACAATATCCGCGTCAACTGTGTTGTCCCGGGCGCCATTCTCACCGAGATTTACGAACGAGCAGGGTTACTTAGCGCCGCTGAATCCGCAGAACGGCTGCACTCAATGGCATCTAGCCACGCTCTCGGCCGAATTGGCACTAATACAGAGGTAGCTGAGGCGGTTGATTATCTGGCAAGGAGCGAATGGACAACGGGAGCTATCCTGGATGTTGATGGTGGTCTGGGGTTGGGCCTTACTCGCGACACCGTCACCTCGACCGACTGAACGCAGTGAAGAAGCGGTGAGATCTACTGACTACTTTTTCGCTGACAATCTTCCCTCAGGACTGAGGGCAAGCTCTTACCTTTAACCAGCATTTCGCACTTCACCGGTTTTAAGCATTGGAAAGTTTGCTGGTTGGTAGGTCAGCACCATCGCACGACGAGGCTTCGCTGAACGGTTCGGCTCAGACCCATGAATGGAATGTGGATCAAAAAACACCAGCGATCCCGCCGGAGCTTCCATTGCCACCTGATCCCTTTCATCAAAACAGGCGGGATCGGTAAAGAACCCACCAAGCTGAGATCCATCTGAAGTACCGGGTAGGCAACCACGAAGATGACTCTTATCAATCACCCGGAGGCATCCGTTTTCCGCACACGCATCGTCAAACGCAAAATAGACATTGGGCAGCAGGTCTACATGACCGCTATCATGAATCCAATAGGGAGAATCCTGGTGCCATCCAAACCCTGAACCCTT
>Ga0209709_10003410_pt1 | contig 13191 bp, 9 predicted proteins | sample ArcticOcean_MG_C_2_FD_187435 | JGI IMG/M metagenome (GOLD analysis project Ga0209709, IMG submission 187435) | Marine microbial communities from western Arctic Ocean - ArcticOcean_MG_CB4_136 (SPAdes) (version 2) | ecosystem: Environmental > Aquatic > Marine > Oceanic | place: Arctic Ocean... | reverse complement strand
CTCTTTACCCGCTCCAAGAAAAAAAGAAATTATTAATAAAACTAAACTGAGGTAAAAAAGTAATGTCAAAAGAAAAGTTCGTAAGAAATAAACCACACTGTAACATTGGAACAATTGGTCATGTCGATCATGGTAAAACAACATTAACTGCAGCGATCACAAAAGTGTTATCTGAAACAGCTGGTTCAACTGCAACTTTTACGGCGTACGATCAAATTGATAAAGCCCCAGAAGAAAAAGAAAGAGGAATTACAATTTCGACTGCTCACGTAGAGTATGAAACTGACAAGAGACATTATGCACATGTAGATTGCCCAGGTCACGCTGACTATGTGAAAAATATGATTACAGGTGCAGCTCAAATGGATGGAGCAATTTTAGTAGTTAACGCTGCTGACGGTCCTATGCCTCAAACTAGAGAGCACATTCTTTTAGGAAGACAAGTTGGAATTCCTTCAATTGTTGTCTACTTAAATAAAGTAGACCAAGTTGATGACAAAGACATGATTGAGCTTGTAGAAGAAGAAATAAGAGAACTTTTAACTTCTTACAAATATCCTGGAGAAACAACGCCAATAACTAAAGGTTCTGCTTTAGCTGCTGTTGAAGGTAGAGATGATGAGATTGGAAAAAACTCCATTATAGAATTAATGAAAACTGTTGATGAATTTATTCCTCAACCAACTAGAGATATCGACAAACCTTTCTTAATGCCTGTTGAGGATGTTTTCTCAATTTCAGGAAGAGGAACAGTTGCAACTGGTAGAATTGAATCTGGTGTTATTAAAACTGGAGAAGAAGTTGAAATTGTTGGTGTCACTGAAACTAAAAAATCAGTTTGTACTGGTGTTGAAATGTTTAGAAAACTTTTAGATTCTGGTGAAGCAGGAGATAATGTTGGTATTCTATTAAGAGGTGTTGAGCGAGATGACATTCAAAGAGGCCAAGTTCTTTGTAAAGCTGGTTCAATTACACCACACACTAAATTTGAAGCTCAGGCATATGTACTTAAAAAAGATGAAGGTGGAAGACACACTCCTTTCTTTACTAAATACAGACCTCAGTTTTATTTTAGAACAACTGACGTAACAGGTGAAGTAACGTTACCAGCAGGTACGGAAATGGTTATGCCTGGGGATGATGCTAAATTCACTGTTACTTTAATCACACCAATCGCGATGAATGAAAAATTAAATTTTGCTATTCGTGAAGGTGGTAGAACAGTTGGAGCTGGAGTAGTAACTAAAATTATAGAGTAAACTCTATAGGAGTGTAGCTCAATTGGTAGAGCGCCGGTCTCCAAAACCGGAGGCTGAGGGTTCGAGTCCCCCCACTCCTGCCAAATAAGCTAAATAGTATATTATGAAAAACCCGATAAAATTTATCCAAGAAGTTAAACAAGAAGCTTTCAAAGTTTCTTGGCCAACAGGAAAAGAGACTATGCAAGGTGCCTTAATGGTATTTGCTATGGCAGTTATTATGTCACTTTTCTTTTTGCTTCTTGATCAGGTTCTTAAGTTTTTATTGGAAGCTTTACTAAAGGTAAGTATTTAATGAAAAATTGGTATATTGTTCAATCACACTCAAATTTTGAAAATAAAGTTGCAGGATTAATTAAAGAAGAAGCTGAAAAAGCAAAAATTTCTGATAAAATTGAGGAAATCGTTGTTCCAACTCATGATGTAACCGAAGTCAAAAGAGGAAAAAGAATTCAGAGAAAAAAGAAATATTTTCCAGGTTATGTATTAATAAAAAGTGAGATGGATAATGATCTGTATCATATGATTAAAAACTTGAAAAGAGTTAGTGGTTTTTTAGGATCAAAAGGTATTCCTGTACCCGTATCTGACAAGGAAATAGAAAAGATTTTAGGTCAAATAAAAGATGGTGTAGCACAGCCAAAATCTGGTATAGAATACACCATTGGTGAAAAAGTTCAGGTTGTTGACGGGCCTTTTGCATCATTCAGCGGAATGGTTGAAGACATTGATGAAGAGAAATCTAGATTAAAAGTTTCGGTATCAATTTTTGGAAGACCAACACCTGTTGATTTAGAATATAACCAAGTAGAGAAAGCAAGTTAATGGCAAAAGAAATTAGTGGGTATATAAAATTACAAATCATGGGTGGTCAAGCAAACCCAGCTCCACCAGTTGGACCAGCATTAGGTCAACGTGGAATTAATATAATGGAATTCTGTAAAGCTTTTAATGATAAAACTAAAGCATTTGCTGGAAAACCAATTCCAGTAATTATTACTGTTTACAAAGATAAAAAATTTGATTTTGAAATTAAGTCACCTCCAGCATCTCACTTTATTAAAGAAGCTGCTAAATTAAAAGGTGGATCAAAAGAACCGGGTAGAAGCATTGCTGGATCAATTACAAAAAAACAAGCTGAAGAAATAGCAACACAAAAAATGAATGATCTTAATGCGCACAGTTTAGAGCAAGCTGTAAAAATTATAGCAGGTTCAGCAAGATCGATGGGAATAGAGGTTAAAGACTAATGGCATCAAAAAGATTTAAAAAATTACCAGAAAAAACAAAAGACTTAGGATCAGAGTTGATGGAAAAATTATTAGCAGATGTTAAAAAAAACTGCACTACAAAATTTGACGAATCAATCGATTTATCTTTCCAAATTAACAATAAGCAAAAAAAAGGTGAAGTTAACATCAGAACTGTAGTTAATTTACCTGGTGGAAATGGTAAAAAAGTAAAAGTCGCTGTTGTTTGTGAGGATGCTAAAGCACAAGAAGCTAAAGATGCTGGTGCTGATATAGTTGGAAGTGATGAATTTATTGACAAAATTAAAGCAGGTGAATTAAACTTTGAAAAGTTAATTTGTACTCCAGGAATGATGATTAAACTTTCAAAACTTGGAAAAGTTTTAGGACCCAAAGGTCTTATGCCAAATCCTAAACTTGGGTCTGTATCTGATGATGTAAAAAAAGCTGTAACTGATGCTAAGTCTGGACAAGCTGAAATTAGAAATGATAAAGATGGAAATATTGGTGTAAGCATTGGAAAGAAATCATTTCATGACGACCAATTATTAAAAAATTATTATGCAATTTTAGACACTTTTGAAAAAGAAAAAGGCAACCTTACTTTAAAAGGTGATTTAATCAAAAATATCTTTGTAACATCTAGTATGGGTGTGTCTTACAAAGTAAAATTAGGAAAAGTTATATAGTTATGATGAGCAGGGAACAAAAAAAAAGTTATATCACTGAGATGGAATCTCAGTTTCAAAATAATGAAGCTGTATTAGTTACTCATTATCAGGGTCTTACTATGTCTCAACTTGATGAATTAAGGTCTCAAATGAGAGAGCATGGGATTAAATTTAAAATTACTAAAAATAGAATCACTAAGCTGGCACTTGAAAAAACGAAGTGTAAGGATCTTTCCAACCTATTTACTGGAGCTACAGCTGTTGCTTTCTCTGATGACGCAATTATGTCTGCTAGAATTTTATCAAAATTTGCAAAAATGAATGAAAACCTAAAACTTTTAGGTGGAATTATGGGGAACAATATTTTAGATCAAGCTGGAGTTCAGAATGTAGCTAATTTACCAACACTAGATGAGGCTAGATCAAATATTGTGGGAATTCTAGCAGCACCAGCGTCAAAATTTGTAAGTATTTTACTTGCACGTTCTGAAAAAATGAGTAGTTTGAGCCCAGAAAATTCTTAAAAAACAACCTAAAGAGTAAAAAAAATATGCCTGATCTTAATAAAATTATTGAAGACTTATCAAGTTTAACTGTTGTTGAAGCAGCTGAACTTTCAAAACAACTTGAAGAAAAATGGGGAGTTACAGCTATGGCTGCAGCAGCGCCAGCAGCGGCAGCAGGTGGTGCAGCTGAAGAAGCTAAAGATGATTTTACAGTTATGTTAATTTCAGCTGGTGAAAAAAAAATTAATGTTATTAAAGAAGTTAGAGCAGCAACATCTTTAGGTCTTAAAGAAGCAAAAGATTTAGTAGAAGGTGCACCAAAAGAAGTAAAATCTGGTGTTAACAAAAAAGATGCTGACGAACTTAAGGCTAAGTTAGAAGCAGCAGGCGCAACAGTAGAACTTAAATAAATTAATTAGAAAGAATCTAATTACTGATTGGCTTTTAATCGGTAACTATTAATAAATGCAATTATCTTTTACTCAAAAGAAGAATGTTAGAAAAAGCTTTGGTAAGCTAACTGAAACTTTATCTATCCCTAACTTAATCGAAGTTCAAAAAAATTCTTATAAACAGTTAACAGATTTTGATCCTGAAGCAGGAGATTTATCAAAAGGTTTTGATAGAGTTTTTAAAAGTATCTTTCCAATTGAAGACCTTAATGACAAAGCAACGTTAGAGTATGTTTCGTATATTTTAGAAAAACCTAAATTTGATACAGAAGAATGTATTCAAAGAGGATTGTCCTACACGTCTGCTCTTAAGTGCACTTTGAGATTAGTTGTTTATGAAATTGATCAAGATAATAACACAAAAGATATTTTATCTGCTAAAGAACAAGAAGTTTACATGGGTGAAGTTCCTATGATGACGGGTAGTGGAACTTTTATAACTAATGGTGTGCAAAGAGTTGTTGTAAACCAAATGCATAGAAGCCCAGGTGTTTTTTTTGACCATGATAAGGGAAAATCTCATGCAAGTGGTAAACTTCTTTTCAATTGTAGAGTTATTCCAAATAGAGGTTCGTGGTTAGATTTAGAGTATGACGTTAAAGATTTTTTGTATTTTAAAATAGACAGAAAGAAAAAAATATTTGCATCAACTCTACTGATGGCCTTAGGATTTACCAAGCCAAATATAGCTGATGAATTTTATGGAAATGAAACTTATTCTTTTGATATTAAAACTGAAAAATGGAAGACTAAATTTAATCCAGAAAACTATAAAGCAAAAAACTTTTCCGAAGAAGTTGTAGACAACAAAACTGGTAATATTGTTATTAAATTAGGAGATAAGATTAATTATTTAACAGCAAAAAAGTTAGCTAGTGATGGACTTAAATATATCTTAGTATCTCAAGAATCTCTTTATGGAAAATACTTACATAGAGATGTTAAAGTGAGTGATGATGAAGAAGAAGGAACTTTTGCAATAGGTACCGAGTTAAATGACACTATTATTAAAGAAATAATAGAAGCGAACATAAATTCTATTGAAATCTCAACTACAAATTCAATTAATAAAGGGCCTTATTTATTAAACACTCTTTTAAATGACAAAAACAATAACAAAGAAGAAGCAATTACAGAAATTTATAAAGTTTTAAGACCAGGTGAGCCACCAACTGTAGAAATTGCCACACAAATATTCAATAATTTATTTTTTAGTTCTGACAGATATGACCTTTCGGATGTTGGTAGAGTAAAAATGAATTCTAGACTGAGCTTAGAGTGTTCAGATAAAGTTACTATTTTAAGAAATGATGACATTGTAGCCATTGTTCATAAAATGTTAGATTTACGTGATGGTAAAGATGAGGTTGATGATATTGATCACTTAGGCAATAGAAGAGTCAGATCTGTTGGAGAGCTTGTTGAAAACCAAGCCCGTATAGGTGTCTATAGAATGGAAAGAGCTATTAAGGAAAAAATGACAACTCTTGATATTGAATCTGCTATGCCTCAGGATTTGATTAACGCAAAACCATTAACTGTGTCTTTAAAAGATTTTTTTGTAAGTTCTCAACTTTCTCAATTTATGGATCAAACAAATCCCTTATCTGAAATAACCCACAAAAGAAGAGTTTCTGCTTTAGGCCCAGGAGGTCTAACTAGAGAGCGAGCTGGATTTGATGTCCGTGATGTACACCCAACTCACTATGGTAGAATTTGTCCGATTGAAACTCCTGAGGGACCAAACATTGGGTTGATTAATAGCTTATCAACATATGCAAAAATTAATAAATATGGGTTTATTGAAAGTCCTTATAAAAAAGTTAAAAACGGAATTGTAGAAGATAAAGTTGAGTATCTATCAGCGATGGAAGAAACCAAATTTACAATTGCACAAGCAAATGCTAAACTTGATAAAAGTGGAAAAATTTTAGAAGAGCTAGTTCCTTGCAGAGAAAACTTAAACTTTGTTTTATCAAGACCTGAGAATATTGATTACATTGATGTATCCCCAAAACAATTAGTTTCTGTTGCTGCATCCTTAATTCCTTTTTTAGAGAATGATGATGCAAACAGAGCACTTATGGGATCAAATATGATGAGGCAGGCCGTACCTTTATTAAAACCTGAATCCCCACTTGTTGGAACTGGTATTGAAAGTGACGTTGCTCTTGACTCAGGTGTCACTATTGTTGCTAATCGTGATGGTACAGTTGATAAAATTGATGGTAAGAGAATAGTTATTAAGGCAACAGAAGAAACAGATTTTACGAAATCTGGTGTGGATATTTACAACTTACAAAAATTTAAAAGGTCGAATCAAAATACTTGTATTAACCAAAAACCATTAGTTAGAGTGGGTGATAAAGTTAAATCAGGTGATATTATTGCTGACGGTCCATCAACCAAATTAGGTGAACTTGCGCTTGGAAAAAATGTGACTGTAGCATTTATGCCTTGGCAAGGTTATAATTTTGAAGATTCTATTTTAATCTCAGAAAGATGTGTAACAGACGATGTATTTACTTCTGTTCATATTGTTGAATATGAAGTTATGGCTAGAGATACCAAGCTAGGTGAAGAAGAAATTACTAGAGATATTCCAAATGTAAATGAAGAAGCGCTAAAAAATCTTGACGAGTCAGGCATTGTTTATATTGGTGCTGAAGTTAAAGCTGGAGACATCCTTGTAGGTAAAGTTACCCCCAAAGGTGACTCTGCATCTGGTCCAGAAGAAAAATTATTAAGATCAATTTTTGGGGAAAAAGCAATTGACGTAACTGATACTTCTTTAAAAATGTCTAGAGGCAGTAGCGGAACAATTGTTGATGTTAGAGTTTTTAATAGACACGGCATTGAAAAAGATGAAAGATCTATAACTATTGAAAGAGCGGAAATTGAAACTGTTCAACAGGATAAGATCGTAGAAGAAGAAATTTTAGAGAGAAGCATCAAACAAAGAGCTAACCAAATTTTTTCAGGTGCCTCTTTAACTAAAAAAATTAAAGATCTAGAGGTAGGAAGCAAGCTTGACTTAGAAACTATAAACAAAATTAGCATTAATGATCTTTTTAAAGTTACAGTAGGAAATATTAATGATGAAGCAAGTGTTGCTCAGTTAAAAGATCAATATAATACCGCTAAGCAAGATATTTTAGAAAGATTTGAAGATAAGGTTCTTAAAATTAGAAGTGGTGATGACTTATTACCAAGTGTTATGAAAATGGTTAAAGTCTTTGTTGCAATTAAGAGAAGGTTGAGACCTGGTGATAAAATGTCAGGAAGACACGGTAACAAAGGTGTTGTTAGTAAAATTGTTCCTGTTGAAGACATGCCTTATAGAGAAGACGGAAGACCAGTTGATATTGTATTAAATCCCTTAGGTGTTCCAAGTCGTATGAATGTTGGGCAAATTTTAGAAACACACCTTGGTTGGGCCTGTAAAGAGTTTGGCGAAGAGGTAAAAAGATTAGTAAATGAAAATAATAAAAAATTTGAAAAAACTCAAAAAATATCCTCTTTTTTAACTTCAGTTTATGGAAAAGAAGTTTTTGATCATGGTATTGATAAATTAAACAAAACTGAATTTGCAGATTTGTGTGAAAATTTACAAAATGGTATAGCTATTTCAACTCCAGTATTTGATGGAGCTAAAGAAAAAGATGTTTCAGAAATGCTTGAGCTAGCAAAATTACCAACTTCTGGACAAACTAATTTATGGGATGGAAGAACTGGTGAAATGTTTGATAGACCTGTAACAGTTGGAATTATCTACATGTTAAAACTTCATCACCTGGTTGAAGATAAAATTCATGCTAGATCTACAGGACCATACAGTCTTGTTACTCAACAACCTTTGGGTGGTAAAGCTCAATTAGGTGGACAAAGATTTGGTGAAATGGAAGTTTGGGCACTTGAAGCATATGGAGCCTCTTATACTTTACAGGAAATATTAACTGTTAAATCAGATGATGTAGCTGGACGAGTTAAAGTTTATGAGACTATAGTTAAAGGTGAAGAGAATTTTGAATCAGGAATACCGGAATCATTCAACGTATTAGTTAAAGAAATTAAATCATTAGCACTAAACATAGAGTTAAATTAAATATGAAAAAAGAATTAACAGACTTATTTAAAAACAATGAAGTTTCAGAAGCTCAAAATTTTAGTAGTATTAAAATTACCTTAGCAAGTCCTGAAAAAATTAAGTCTTGGACTTATGGAGAGATTAAAAAACCAGAGACTATTAATTATAGAACTTTTAGACCAGAAAAAGATGGTCTTTTCTGTGCAAGAATTTTTGGTCCAATAAAAGATTATGAATGTTTGTGTGGTAAGTACAAAAGAATGAAATTCAGAGGCATTATTTGTGAAAAATGTGGAGTTGAAGTTACTAAATCTAATGTGCGTAGAGAAAGAATGGGTCACATTAACTTAGCTACACCTGTCGCTCATATTTGGTTTTTAAAATCTTTGCCAAGTAGAATTTCACTTGCTGTTGATATGAAATTAAAAGAAGTAGAAAGAGTTTTATACTTTGAAAACTTTATAGTTACAGAGCCAGGCATGACTACTTTGCAAAAAAACCAACTTTTAAATGAAGAAGAATTAGCGAAATATCAAGACGAATTTGGTGAAGAATCATTTGAAGCGGGTATTGGTGCTGAAGCTATTCTTAATATCTTAAAATCAATGGATCTGGATTTAGAGAGGAAACTTTTAATCAACACAATTAAAGAAACTAAATCAAAAGTTAATGAAGAGAGATCCATTAAAAGACTTAAGCTTATTGAGTCTTTTATTGAAACAGGTCAGAAACCTGAATGGATGATTTTAACTGTTATTCCTGTAATTCCACCTGAGCTAAGACCGTTAGTTCCTTTAGATGGTGGAAGATTTGCTACGTCTGATTTAAATGATCTTTATAGAAGAGTTATAAACAGAAATAATCGTTTAAAGAGATTAATGGATCTTAAAGCTCCAGATATTATTGTCAGAAATGAAAAAAGAATGCTGCAAGAATCAGTGGATGCTTTATTTGATAACGGAAGAAGAGGTAGAGTAATAACTGGTACAGGTAAAAGACCTCTTAAATCTTTAGCTGAAATGTTAAAAGGTAAACAAGGTAGATTTAGACAAAATTTATTGGGAAAAAGAGTTGATTACTCAGGTAGATCTGTAATTGTTGTTGGACCTGATCTTAAACTACACCAGTGTGGATTGCCAAAAAAGATGGCTTTAGAGTTATTTAAACCTTTTTTATACGCTAGATTAAATAAACTAGGATTAGCATCGACAATTAAACAAGCAAAAAAATTAGTTGAAAAAGAAACTAATGCTGTTTGGGATGCACTTGAATTAATTGTTAGAGAGCACCCAGTATTACTTAACCGTGCCCCAACACTTCACAGATTAGGTGTACAAGCATTTGAACCTAAATTAATAGAAGGTGACGCTATTGAATTACACCCATTATGTTGCGCAGCTTTTAACGCTGACTTCGATGGTGATCAAATGGCGGTACATGTTCCATTAAGTTTAGAGGCTCAATTAGAAGCAAGAATTTTGATGCTATCAACAAATAATATTTTGAGTCCATCAAATGGAAAACCTATTATCGTACCAAGTCAGGATATGATTCTAGGTCTTTATTATCTATCTCAAGCACCTTTTCAAACTGAAAAACCAGATGGTTATTTTATAAATAACGACGAAATTGAACACGCCTTATCAACAGGTCAAATAAAAGTACACTCAACTATTGTTTCTAGATTTGAAACATTGGATGAAAAAGGAAATAAGAAAGTTGAAAAACATACAACTACTGCTGGTAGATTTTTATTAGCAAATTTATTACCTAAAAATAAAGACATCACTTTTTCAATGATAGATAGGCTGCTACCCAAAAAAACAGTTTCTGAAATCATTGACAGTGTGTTCAGATTTTGTGGTCAAAAAACTACAGTTATTTTTTGTGATCATCTAAAAGATTTAGGTTTCAAGCATGCATTTAAAGCTGGAATTTCCTTTGGGAAGGATGATTTAGTTATTCCTGAAAACAAAGGTCAATTAATTGAAGACACTAAAAAACTAATTGCTGACTATGAAAATCAATATTCTGAAGGTTTAATTACTAGGGGCGAAAAATATAACAAAGTTGTTGATGCATGGTCTAAATGTACTGATAAAGTAGCAGGCGAAATGATGAGAGGAATTTCTGCAACAGAAAGTACTCCAGATGGAATGAAAATCAACTCTGTATTTATGATGGCCGATAGTGGCGCTAGAGGATCAGCCGCACAAATGAAACAGCTAGCTGGAATGAGGGGACTTATTGCAAAACCTTCTGGTGAAATTATTGAAACACCAATTATTTCTAATTTTAAAGAAGGTCTTACGGCCCTTGAATATTTTAATTCAACTCATGGAGCCAGAAAAGGTCTTGCTGATACTGCCTTAAAAACAGCGAGCTCTGGTTATTTGACTAGAAGACTTTGTGATGTTGCTCAGGATCTTACTGTTTCTAAAATAAAATGTGACAATCCTGGCTTTATTGAACTAGGTGAAATTCTTGAAGGCGGAAATGTAGTTGTTAGTTTATCTGAGAGAGCTTTGGGAAGAGTAACAGCATTTGATGTTAAAAATCCTATTACAGGTGAAGTTGTAATTAAAAAAGATATAATGATTGATGAAGCTGCTTGTGATAAAATTGATGCAGCAGGTGTTAAATTCATCAAAGCTTATTCAGTAATGACTTGTAGCTCTAAAAAAGGTGTTTGTGCTACTTGTTATGGACGTGATTTATCAAGAGGTAAAATGGTTCACGTTGGTGAGGCAATTGGTATGATTTCAGCTCAATCTATTGGAGAGCCTGGTACACAGTTAACTATGAGAACCTTCCATGTCGGTGGTACAGCCTCTGTTAAACAGGAATCTCAAATTGTTACAAAATCTGAGGGTACTTTAAAAATTATTAATTCTAATTTATTAGAAGATTCTAAGAAAAACTTAATTGTAATGGGCAGAAATACTCAACTTTCTATTGAAGACAATAATGGCGTTCAAGTAGCAGTTTATAAAGTAGCTTATGGATCAAAATTATTTTTCCAAAATGGTGATAAAGTTAAATCAAATGAAAAAATTTGTGAGTGGGACCCATATACTACGCCAGTTATAGCTGAGAAAAGTGGTATAGCTGGTTATGTTGATTTGATTGATGGTGTCTCTATTCAAGAAACAACAGATGATGCAACTGGTATTTCATCTAAATCAGTAATCGACTGGAGAGCTCAATCTAAAAATACAGATTTAAAACCAAGAATTACCTTAAGAGATGAAAAAGGAAACGTTATTAAGAAAGCTGACGATAACGAAGCCAGATATTACTTAGTACCAGATTCAATTTTATCTGTTAAAGATGGTCAAAAAATATTTGCAGGTGATATCATTGCGAGATTACCCAAAGAAACAACTAAAACAAAAGATATTACTGGTGGTTTACCTCGTGTTGCTGAATTGTTCGAGGCACGTAAAGCAAAAGATAGTGCAATTATTGCTGAAAATGATGGACAAGTTTTATTTGGAAAAGAAGTTAGGGGAAAACAAAAAATTTCTATTCAACCTGAGGAAGGAGAGCCTTCTAACTATTTAATTCCAAAAGGTAAACATATAAACTTTAACCAAGGAGAAAAAATTAAAAAAGGCGAATACTTACTTGATGGACAACCTTTACCTCATGATATTCTTAGAATCTTAGGCATAAAAGATTTAACCGAATATTTTGTAAACCAAGTACAAGAAGTTTATAGATTACAAGGTGTAATAATTAACGATAAACACATCGAAACTATTCTAAGACAAATGCTTAAAAAAGTTGAAATTAAAGCATCTGGTGATTCATCTTATTTACCTGGAGAAATGATTGACAGAATTAAGTTTGATATAGCAAATGAAAAACTTGTAGCAGAAGGAAAAAATCCTGCCGCTGGGGAAAGAGTTTTAATGGGAATTACCAAGGCATCGCTGCAAACTGAATCGTTTATTTCAGCTGCATCATTCCAAGAAACCACAAGAGTTTTAACTGATGCTGCTATTAAAGGTAAAGTTGACCCATTAAATGGCTTAAAAGAAAACGTTATTGTAGGTAGACTAGTTCCAGCTGGTACTGGTCACATTAAGAATAAATGGAATAGAAATGCCATTGAAGCTGATAATAAATTCTTAGCAGATCAAGATAAAATTGAACCTGTTGACCCCGTTGAAACTCCAGCAAATCAATAAAAAAAACACTTTTAAATTGTAGTTTTAGTTTGACAAAGTTAAATTAAACAGTATTTTGACCATGTTTTTGGTTGGAATGTAGTACCTACTTATGGAACTAAACGCTGCCACTAAATAACCTGTCAGTTATTTTCATTCAAAAATAAATTAATTAATTAAAAAAATTTATGCCAACTATTAACCAGTTGTTAAGAAAGAAAAGGACTAGACCAGTTGCAAGGAACAAAGTTCCTGCATTAGAAAAGCAACCTTTAAAAAGAGGTGTGTGTCTTAAAGTTTATACAACAACTCCAAAAAAACCGAACTCAGCATTAAGAAAAGTAGCAAGAGTTAGACTTTCAAATGGCTTTGAAGTTACGGCTTATATTGGTGGTGAAGGTCACAATCTTCAAGAGCATTCAGTAGTTTTAATTAGGGGTGGTCGTGTTAAGGATTTACCTGGTGTTCGTTATCATATTCTTAGAGGAAATCTAGATACTCAAGCTGTTGCAGGTAGAAAGAAACGTAGATCTTTATATGGAACTAAAAAAGGTAAATAATTATGTCTAGAAAAAAAACTCAACCAAAAAAAATTGTTACTCCAGACCCAATATTTAAATCAACTATTATTCCAAAATTAATCAACTCCATTATGTATGATGGAAAAAAAGTTGTTGCTGAAAAAATAGTTTATGAAGCAATCGAAAAAATTAAATCAAAAACTAAAGAAGAGCCAATTAATGTTTTTAATGAAGCAATAAACAATATCAAACCTACTGTGGAAGTTAGGTCAC
>Ga0209709_10003408_pt1 | contig 13198 bp, 15 predicted proteins | sample ArcticOcean_MG_C_2_FD_187435 | JGI IMG/M metagenome (GOLD analysis project Ga0209709, IMG submission 187435) | Marine microbial communities from western Arctic Ocean - ArcticOcean_MG_CB4_136 (SPAdes) (version 2) | ecosystem: Environmental > Aquatic > Marine > Oceanic | place: Arctic Ocean... | reverse complement strand
TTACGGGAAGGATTGCCTTACTACTGAAGCACCCTTTCTTTGGCAACCTTGCTACTAGACTTAAACTTGTGAATGCAGACGACTGGTGTCCGACAGCAGGTACAGATGGTAGACACTTCTTCTACAACACGAAGTTCATAGATTCACTTACACCCAAAGAAACAGAATTCTTGTTTGGTCATGAAGTGTTGCACAATGTATTTGAACACATGCTTGTAAGAATAGGCGACAGAGATCCACAACTTTGGAACATAGCGGCGGACTATGCCGTGAACCAAATATTGAAAGATTCAAACATCGGTGACATGCCCAAAGGCAAGAAAGGTGAGAACAAAGGCTTCCAGGATGACAAGTACAAGGATTGGCCTTCAGAAAGAATTTACGATGACTTGTTCAAGACTGCCAAGAAGAACGGTAAGAAGTTCTTGGAGAAACTAGGCGAACTGATGGACGATCACCAAGAGTGGGGTGAAGCCGAAGGTGAAGGTGGAGACAAAGCGAATAAGGCAGGTAAAGGAAAGCCTGTGTACACCAAAGAAGAACTTAAGAAGATCAGAGACGAAGTCAAAGAAGCAATGGTGAGTGCGGCACAGTCAACAGGTGCTAGTAATTTGCCGGGTGCATTACAGAGATTGGTTAGTGATCTTACAGAACCTAAGATGGACTGGAGAGAAATACTGCAACAACAGATAATGAGTACCATCAAGTCAGACTACACTTGGATGAGACCAAGTAGAAAATCATGGCACACATCTGCCATACTGCCAGGACAGGCTAACGATGAGATGATCGATATATGTTTGGCTCTCGATGCTTCAGGATCTATAAGCAATGAACAATGTACTGAGTTCCTTACAGAAGTTAAAAACATCATGGATCAATACAAAGACTTTAGAATACATTTATGGAGTTTTGACACGGAGGTGTTTAATCCTGTTGTGTTCACACCAGACAACTCAGATGAATTGTTAGACTACGAACTGGGTTCAGGTGGTGGTACAGAGTTTGAATGTAATTGGGACTACATGAAAGAGCAAGGCATAGAGCCCAAGAAGTTTGTTATGTTCACAGATGGTTGGCCTTTCAATAGTTGGGGTGACGAATACTACTGTGATACAATATTCTTAATCAACAATCCATATGAAAGAAACATAGAAGCACCCTGGGGAATGACGGTACAGTACGATGAATAATGATGAGAAAGTTTTGTATGTTTCGACAGCTATATTTGTATTGGTAATTATAATTGCAACTGTGAGATATTATGCGAGTTAATCCAAACAACTTCTTCCAGAGAGAACTAGATATATTACCACCCCACTTCGTGAACACCGTTGTAAAGGCACATGAAGCCGACATAGAAATAATGCGTAAATGGATCTATGAGAACTGCCATGGCAGGTATTCAATTACCAAAGATATCAAGTTCGAGGGTGACCAATCCAGATCATGCACAGTGCTTGGTTTTGAAGAACCAGGTGACCTAACCCTGTTCGCACTATCCGGTAAAGCTCAGATCACTTAAAAATAACTGTTGCAATCCATAATTACTTTTAGTATAATATACGTATATTAATATTAATTGCAATTAAAAGGAAATTACAATGGCAAAAGAAGAAGCAAAGAAAAAAGAAGAAACTGTAGAAGCAACAGCGACGGCGACGGCCCAACCTACTGCTCCAGCTAGTGAACAACCACAACCAGATCCAAATGCATTATCAATCGGAGACCTAAAAGGATTAATGTCGATCATTGATGTAGCATCTGCAAGAGGTTCATTCAGAGCTGGCGAGATGGCAGGTGTGGGTACACTTTACAACAAACTGTCAGGATTTTTAGCCAAGGTGGCACCTACAGAAACTCAACCAGGAGCAAAAGGAACAGACGCTCCGAAGGACAAATAAAATGGCACTAATAAATGTAAACGACCAAGCTATGCCAATGGGTGCAAACTCAGGAGCAGGCGAGGGAGCATCAGGACCAAAGAGACACTTCAAACACATAGGAGAACTTGTGGATGGTGGATCAAAGGTAGTGATCATGTACAGAACAGTACCTGGTGAGCCAGACAACTGTCTTGTTGTAGGAGTTAAATTCCTGCCAGACATGTACCACAATGCTTTAATGAAGGCTGTTGAAGGTGCAGGACAAGAGGCAGACGAACTTGCTGATTACCTGGGCAGACAGACGTTCCCAGACGGAACAAACATGTTGGCCATGATGCACAACGACAACTACATCAAGAAGTTCAAGACCAAAGAGATTATGGTCACTTTTGGAAATACTGCAGACGGTAGGATCCTTTTGAATAAATTGAACGAGATGATCGCTAAGGAAAAAGGTGTGAAGGTAGCTGATCTACAGAAAGATCCAGATGCACCAGTAGTGGCTCCAAAGGCTAAGGCAACAAAGAAAGCTGATGCCAAAGAAACAGCCGCCAAAGAATAGTACATGGGTACAGCTGACGAAAGACTTCGTCAGTGAATGGCCGGAGGTACTGGAAGGATTACAATTCCAGAACATGCCGGTCAAGTACCTAAAGTATGTCAACATCATACTAAAGAACAACATCACAATAAATTACAACATTGAAAAAGAATTAAAGATCAAGAGCCAAAATACAATAGCTAGATTCTTAAAACAGACTCTCGAACAGCACTACAAGAAAATAAAGAACGTAGATTTAAAATTTAACATACCGGCATTGAAAAAAGACATGGAGTCTAGGACTTCGTCATTGATGTCAAAAACTTTCAAATAGCAATGATATCACTATCCGGATTCGGTTACGAGGAAACACTTAAAAATCCATCAAAGGCATTTGCTAAGACATGGGATACTAAAAGTTTCATTAACGGTCCTGCTGTAAAGGAATTTGAAAAACAGTTCGCCGAATACTGTGAGGCAGACAGTTGTGTTGCATTGAGTTCATGCACATCTGCACTTCACCTGTCACTACTGGCACTAGGTGTTGGCCCGGGTGACGAAGTAATCACAGTATCATACACATGGGTAAGCACAGTCGAAGTTATAAAGCAAGTAGGTGCTACACCGGTATTTGTAGACATATCCCTCAACGATATGTGCATAGACCCAAAAGAAGTTGCTGAAAAGATCAGCAAGAAGACCAAAGCAATCATAGGTGTTGACCTCTATGGAAATGTTTGCGACATAGACGAATTAAAAAAATTCAATGTTCCTGTGATACAGGATTCTGCACAGAGCACAGGTGCTTACTACAAAAACAAAAGAGTGGGCAGTGTTGCCGATCTTACTTGCTTCAGTTTCTATCCCACAAAGAATTTAAGTTGCTGGGGAGATGCAGGTGCCGTCACCGGCAATGAGAAATATTTAGAAACAATCAGACAGTTAAGGAATCATGGCCAGTCTGGTAGATTCAAAATGAACATGGTAGGATGGAATGCAAGAATGGATTCCATACAGGCAGAAGTTCTTCTCAACAAGCTACCGGAACTGGACAGGCACAATGCTAGACGTAGAGCGATCGCCACACAGTACAATGGTAATCTACACGGAATCGTAGAGATACCTGTACAGAATGTTAACAGTACACACGTCTATCATCAGTACATAATAAAACACAAGAAAGTTGATGCTATTGAAAAGTTTTTATTGAGCAAAGGAATACAGTCTAGAAGATACTACCCAACACCTTTACACAAAACAGAAACATACAAAGATAAAGGTTCTTATCCGAATGCTGAATATTGTAGCAGTGAAGCATTGGCTATCCCTGTGCATCAGTATTTGACAGACAGAGAAGTTAGCAGTATAATAAAAGCAATCAAAGAGGCAATATGAAATTAGCAGTAATTGGAACAGGATACTGGGGAAGTAAAATAGTCGAGACGGTCAAGAACATGGGACTGCCTGTGACTCTTTACGATGTGAATGATTCCCTTGACAGCATTGTTCCGAGTCTGATAGATGGTGTTATCATTGCCACACCGGCTCCCACGCATAAAGATATCACAAAAAGAATGCTGAGAAAAGGCATCCATGTGCTAGTGGAGAAACCTGCATTCATGAACATGGCGGAATGCAACGAGATAGGACCTTACACTGCCAATGCGAAATTGATGGCTGGACACATACTGTTGTACAACGAACACTTTGATTTCTTAAAACAGACAGTTGTCGATAAAGAAATATTACACATAGAACATCGTAGGTTGGCATGGGGAAGAATGCAGAAGGATATCAACCCAATATTACACTACGCACCACACGACATAGCCATACTAGATAAACTGCTGGGTGTTATGCCAGATGAGATACACAGTGCAGGCATACACGTTATAAAACAGCCACAACCAGATTTCGTCACTTGTAATTTAAAATACGGCAAGGTGACTGTGCAACTACAAATGGGTTGGTACTACCATGAGAAAGTCAGAGATGTCACTGTGATAACAGACAAAGGAACACTTGTATGGAATGATGCCAAAAACAAAAGTAAATGGATCAGCCAAACAATAGAAAATGGTCGTCAGATTCAACACATGGATCAAAACAAGACCTTCACGGAATCCATTTCCCCTTTGCAAAGACAGATAACTGCATTTGCAGATTACTGTGAGAAAGACAAATTACCAGATTCAAACATGGATCATATTAAAAGAGTTACATACATTGTAGAGTGTATGGAGAAAAGTTTAAAAACAGGAGAGGTCATATGTCCTTCAAAAGAATACTAGCCATAGGTGCACATCCAGATGATGTTGAACTAGGTTGTTCTGGTACTTTGTTAAAGTATCAAGCAGAGGGTTCTCATATCGACATTGTTGTTTGCAGGGACGACAACGCACCAAAGCCTAGTGTGTGGAGAGACAAAGAAAAAATGCAACAAGAATACAAAAATTCAGAAGAACTTTTTGGAGTAAAATTTAACATACTTAAAAACCCTATCGACGAAGACGGACGCCCTGTACTAACTTGGAATAGCAAGTTTGTCAAAGTCATGGACGATATTGTGTACAATGGCAATTACGATCTTATCATTACGCACAGTCCAGGTGACCACCATCAGGACCATGTTAATACTTTCCATATTGTCAATTCATCACTGCGTAGATGGAAAGGTGAATTTTGGTTAATGGAGGGTGGGCCTTACAGCAACAAGAATAAGAATTTTAAACCAAATATTTTTGTGGATATTTCTGATCATATAGATAAAAAGATGGAACTTATAAATTGTTATGACAGCTATTTCAACGAAACATTATTACACAATATCAAAGGACTTGCGGCATACAGGGCACAGATGACCCAGACAAAATATGCAGAAGCTTTTGAATGCAAATGGAGAACAATATGAGAATACTAGTGCTAGGCGGTTATGGGTTCATTGGCAGTCACATATGCCAACAGTTGAAATCAGAGGGACACACAGTAGGAATAGTTGACTGTTATCACCAGTACTACACATTTCCTGATTGGGAATATCATCCTGTGCTTTCTCAAAGGAAGAAAATTACAAACACAGATTACGAATACATAGGACAGATAGAGAACCTACAGTTCATGGAACAGACATTCGAGAATTTCAAACCTGACCGAGTAATACATGTTGCAACCTATCCCAACGCAAGAATGGTCAAAAGAAATGTATTAGACGCAACCAACAACATGGTAACGGCAACTGCTTACATACTTGATCTATGTGTCAAACATAAAGTACAAAAGATTGTTTATGCTTCCAGCAGTATGGTATACGGAGAGTTTGATAACAAGATACCGGACGAAACAGTAGTTCCAAAACCAAACACACTTTACGGATCATACAAAAGACAAGGCGAGATAATGTGTAAGATATGGAACAGAGAACATGGACTGGACTATGTTATCATGAGACCGTCTGCACTTTACGGAGAGAAAGATACTATTACTAGAGTCATCAGTCAGATGTTAAAGAGTGTGTTGACAACAGGACAAATGACTGTACAAGGTCCTGACAACAAACTTGATTTCTCAAATGTACTTGATGTTGCAAAATACTTTTCACTAGCCACCACAAACGAAGTAAAGAACGAAACATTCAATTGTACTCGAGGCAATGGTAGGAAAATTATAGAAGCGGCTGAAATAATAAAGCAGAAGATAGGATTAGGGAACATTATTATCAAACCACACGATGCATTTTATCCAAACAGAGACACCCTGAACAGCGACAAGGCAAAGTCTATGTTCAACTTCAACCCCCAGATAGATATAGAGACAGGTATTCCAAAATACATTAATTGGTTCTTGAATCAACCATTCTACTTTGATAATTTAGATATTAATCCGAAGTTTTCTCTGGGTACAAAGATCTAAACTGATCCCTTATCCACTCAAAATCATATGAATACATCAGTTTAGTGTAATCATCTTTGTATTGTTCGTAGTGCTTCTTGCCATCGACTGCACCTCGATATATCCATTCAGCATTGTCGCCGTTGCCGAGTGTACTCCATTTTTTGAGCCTGTACTTGGATTCCACGGTCTGTTTCATCTGTAATAATTTTATAACTTCCCTGAACGATGATCTGTATGCCAGCAACGGTGTCTCGTTGCAGTTGCTTATTGCAGATAGTATTGGAACAGAATGGTGTGCCTGGGACATTGTAAAATCCAAACCAGGCTTGGGTGTTTTAAACACTAATTTTTTGTTGTAAAGTATGACCCCACCCCACCCATATCTTAAATCTATCACAGGAATGTGACAATCAAATATGTAATGGCAAGGATTCCTTAACCTATCCGGCTGGAAAGAGAAATCAAAATCTGGTGCCAGTTCGCTTTTAGGAAAAACTGCAAAGAAATAGTCAGTGTCACTTGACATTGCCGCGGCAAGATATGCCAGTGTCTGTGTTGGCTGACCCTTGACCCATTTGGCCCTGGGAAACTTTTCCTTTAATTTTTTGTATCTCTTTTCGGCACTGGGCTCATCATAAGATATAAAAACTATGTCCATTGGCTTTACCGTATACTCCAACTCGTAATGCACACTTCGTTTTATATCATATAACTGTTCTACATTGTCTTGATTCGGTACCAGCATGATATCTTTTGTCTTGCCCCAGGAATACAGCTTTACATCTTCCCAGAAACTAGGAAAGAAGTTTGGCACTAGTTTAAGGTCTAGTTCTTTGTTGAACAGCCAGGTGTAGTACTTTTTGTTTTCCTTGTATGGTGTAATTGGATCAGATATATCGAATGCTATCTTAGTAATAATTGATTGGTATAGATTTTTATGTGCATGATAATTTATATCCTTGAAATCTCTTAGATATCGTATGTCATACATCTGTTCCTTGAACTTTTTCGTAGGTATCAGCATCACGTTACCTTCTTTGTTCGTACCACCCTTAGGGTGTGTGTTATACCATACATGTATTTGATCTCTCTCGTGCTGTTCAGGAAGATAGTCCATGTCCATTGTTTTCATGTTAATGAAGCCTGAGAAGAACCAGAAGTACTCTGTGTTGATATCATCTACCACACTCTTAAGCATTTCAAAATAACTGTCCACAAAAGGTATTACCCTGGTATTCGCAAGGGGGCTAGTAAAGAATTCTGCATCCTTGAATCTGACCTGTATGCTATCAAACGCCATAGAACTCTCCTATGCATTTGCAAACATAAGCAACCTCGTAGTCTTCCAGGAAAGGGTGTATCGGTAATGATAACACATCTCCGCAGAACTTTTCAGCATTTGGCATTTGTTGATCTGTGTGAAACATTTTCATTTTTGACAGAGGCAGTGCATAATGGATTTGACTCTGTATATTTTTAGTTTCGAGGTATGCTTTGAGATTATCCCGATCCTGCACCTTGATCACAAACTTATGATTGTTTGATATTGTGTCACTTTGTGGTTGTATAGAACTGATGCCCAACTTAAAAAGTTTCTCATCATATAACTTCCTTACTTTTTTTGTTTTACTTAAAAGTTTTTTATATTTTGACATTAAAAAATTTAAAACATTAGCATGGTCATTGCTTAAACATGAATTATATCCATGGTGTAATTTTGCTGTACCAGAACCATGATATCTCAGACCACGTATGAAATCTCTTTCACTTTCGCTGTCTGTTAGGACCATTCCTCCATTACCAAAACACGGCAACGGCTTGCTTGGTGCAAAACTCAAACTGCTGATATCCCCCAGCTTGCCACTGGGTATCTTTTTGTAAAAACTTCCTAGGCTCTGTGCGGCATCCTCTATCAACGGTATCCTGTGTTTGTCACAGTAGTTCTTTAACCTATCGTAGTCTGCCAAGTTACCAAACAAGTTCACGTACACCACTGCACTGGGCAATCCCATCATTGGTATATCCCCCATCAGTCCATTCTCATCAACATCTACAAATTGTATGGTTGCTCCTGTCCTCTTGATTGCTTCTGCTGTTGCCAAATAACTGATTGCCGGACACAACACAGTCTTGCCTGGGCCTATGCCTTTGGCTCTGAGAGCAAAATACAAAGCATCTGTTCCACTGCCTACTGCAATTCCAAATTTTCTTTTTGTATAATTGGCGACTGACTTCTCAAACTGGTCCAAGTAACTGTCCTCGGCATGTTTTGTGCTCACAACATTACCAGACTTCCAAACTTCCTTTGCCCTGCGTGTTATACGCCAACTGTAAGAATCGTATATCCTATCGATACCATTGAATTTTATCACAACACTTTAACTCCGTATTTGTGTGTCCAAAGTTTACCATCATTGGTGTCATTTACCATGGGCATGCCCTTGATGTTCAAACTGGTGTTCAACAATATTGGACAGCCTGTTGCTTTCTTCCATGCAGTAAGAAGTTCGTAAAACCCTTCGTTGTCGCTTTTAGACACGGTTTGCACCCTGCTTGTGCCATCATGATGCAATATAGCCGGACAGTCTTTACCATGCGTGTACGCCGCTGTGTATTGCATATAAGGGGTGTTTAAAACACCTTTAGGCAGGTCAAAATAGTCGTGTACGTCCTCTTCTAGAATGGCCGGAGCGAACGGTCTGAACTTCTGTCTTCGCTTGATACCATTTACCAAATCCTTGATCTCCTCACCCCTTGGGTCTGCTAACAATGATCTATTACCAAGTGCCCTTGGTCCGAACTCTGCTCTACCATTTGCAACTCCCACCATCTTGTTTTCTTTTAATTCTTTTATGATTTCGTCAACAGGATATTCCCCTTCAATGTTGTGTCCTAGGAATGGGTTCTTCCAATTCAAATGTATTTTTTCTGAGGCCGCTATGCAACCCAAACTGGATCCCGAATCTCCTGGATTTGGTATTATCCATATGTTGTCAAACAATCCTAGGTTCGCAAGTGTCCTGTTGGCGGCACAGTTCAACGCTACTCCGCCAGCGTATACCAAATTCTTACTGCCGTACTTGGATGCCCTCAGGAAAAGGTCTGCAAGTATCTCTTCCGTGACTGCCTGTATGCTCGCGGCAATGTCCATGACATCTGCCTCTGGGTGCCAATCGCTCAGTCCTCTGTGCAAGTTCTTCTTCATTTTAAATGGTGACTGGTGAACGAAGTCCTCGTATATGTCGTCCTTGTATACAGGCTTGCCATATGCGGCCATGCCCATTAGAATATATTCTTCCTCTGCGGGTTTCAGTCCGCAACGATGTGTGAATGCTGAATACAACAAGCCCACCGAGTGTGGATAGTTGATTGTTTCTTTCCTGTCAATCCATACCTTGTCGGCAGTCGATATACTGACTGTTTCCCATTCTCCTATTGCGTCCACTGTCAGTATGGTCGCTCCCTCTTCTTTGAATGGTGACGTGAAGTAACCTGCCGCGGCGTGTGAGTCATGGTGTTTAACATACTGATCTATCTTTATACCAAAGTGATCCAAGTGCCAGCTTGGTAGTTCCGTGTAACTTAAAGCGTCTCCCCACTGTCCTGCATACAGTTGTCTTGTTTTCTTCAACCAAGGTCTCTCATAGTAAACAACTTTGTCAAATGGACCATATGTCATTGCTTCGTTTACTATTTTCCAATTAAGGAAGTGATCATTCTTTACCTTGGAATAACGTTCACTGTGTGCGGCCCATACTATCTCCCTGCCGTCCACCACACTCATAGACGCATCGTGGTTCATGCAGTTGATGCCTAATATTTTCATTTTATGTTAAACCATCCTTTTGCTCTGTTCTTGAACACTTCCCATTTCTCTAATTCTATATCGTATTCGAAGTTCTGTGTTGTTAGGTTAACCTGCACTTCCTTTGCACCGTTCTTTAAGTGGAACTTCCTTGCCATGTCTGTTAACGGACTCAGTGTGACCAACCTGTTTAGGTTGCTTGACTCCTTGATCATCTTGTACACCTCGTTCACCATGTGCTTTCCACCACCTTTCTTCTTGGCCCATACTGTGTATGCTATTGCTACTGATCCTTGCACACCTGCTCTGTGTACAGCCTGCATGGCGGCATCCTTGCTCATTGTGTCCATGTCTTCCACACTTGTTGGAATAGCATTTGTAAATGCGAAACACATGATGGCCGCTATGTCACCTTCCTCGTCCTTGATCCCGTATATCTTCCTGCCGTATGCCTGTCTGAACTCTAGGCTCAACTCTGGCCTCACAGGATCTTCCGAGACATCTATAAAGGGCATCTCTACCAATTCAAACTTGGGTGCCTTTGCAAACGCTTTCTTGATACGTTTTTTAATTTCTTCCATTTTATTTGTATATGAATGGGTCTTTTTTCTTTAGTTCCTTCATTCTCTTACGATATGAAAGTTCCTGCTTGACTTTGTTAATCAATCTTTTTATCCAGTTGATCATGCGTTCAATCCTCCTTTTATTTTTTTATACTGTGGTAACATTAATTTTACAGCATCTTCATGGGCTTTGTCTAGTGGATGTGTTGTTCCACGTGGATAATCATTTAATGCCGCCCATTGGTTAAATCCCATCATCCGCTCTCCAAAGCTGAACCAGTTGGTAAAATCTATCTCATCGTGCAGTGCAGACATGAGCCTGTCTTGGTCTTTGTGGTGTTCAAAGTCCTTGTAGAACAAGCTGTTGTCCGCCAGTGTGAACATGTATTTTATGTTCTTCTTTTCAAGTATGTTCTGTAACCAAATTATGCTCTTCCAACTGAGATAGGTCTCATGATACTCGTTGGCCGCGTATCTGTATATTGCTTCAGCAAAAGGTTTGACCCCTGCCTCTATCATGAGATCTTTTCTTTTATTCCATAAGTCATTTTGTATTTCTGACCCTGCCAGTGCGTTGTGTCTTTCCTCATCTCTTATGGTGGTGTCCCATGGCGATAGTGTAGCCCAACGTGTGTCCTCTAAATTTTTATGTCGGGGCATGGCCCAGTCATATCTTGAATTGAAACTCCACATTATCACAACAGCTTCGATGTTTTGGTCAGGATTTTTCCAAACTTCTGACACCTCGTGGAAGACTCTACGTGCTATACCTGAGTTGCCTGTTCCCGGAGTGGCCGCCAATCGATAGTCATACACCCCACCTCGGTATTTGTTTCCCTCGTACAACCCACGTGCCCATGTCTTCTGTGATGGAGTCCTACCATTCACATTGTCACTCAACTCATGACCGAATGTGAAACTGCAACCACCTGCTATAAAAACATTTGTTTTACCCATATATTCCTAGTACGTTATTTAAAAGGGGAAACACTTCACTAAAATTTTCTTTCCTGTATTCGTCTGTTTGTAATATCCTTGCCTTACGTTGTTCTCGCATCTCTGGTGAATCTCTGTCCACTGCGTTCATGAACCTTAACGTTGGTTGGAAGTCTGTGAGCATACTGTATCGCATGTTCACTATGTCCTTGACGTTCTTTGGCAGTGTCTGTACGTTGAAGTAGTCCGGATCAAACAGTGTGTTGACATAGAAGAACTTGGGTTGGAACTGTGCCACCCATAGTGCAATCTTGGCCCAGTTGAAAACATTGAACATTGAAACTGTGGTGCATATCTGGAAGTCCATGTTGGGTGTCCTACGTTCCTTGAACTTGATGAGGTTGGCATTGACTTCTCTCCAGTTGGCAGGATGCCTCTGGTACTCGAAAGGCTCCCCCACGTCGTCTATGCTGAATGCCACCTCAACGTGTTTGAAACAACTCCACAGGTCGAATATCTCCTGTGGTGGTAGCTGTGTGCCGTTGGTGTTGTAGTGGATGTCTATGTTCTTGGCATATCCCTTCTCCACACAGTGCATCAGTATCTTGAAGTGGTCCTTGATCATGAACGGTTCTCCGCCTGTGAATTCAAAGTACTCCACGTATTTCAGATCTTCCTTTAGATCCTCGAAGAACTGTGGGTTCTTCTTGGGCCACCCGCCCTCACGTAAATTTTTAAGTGCCACTGGATTCTCTCCGTAGTCCAGTTCCTCCTGTGCCCATTTTGAGGAACTCCAGGATCCGCATATCCGACATTTGAGATTACACACGTTGCCCAACTTAAAGTCTATGAACTTTAGCGATGGCTCGCTATTAGGTGTCCAGTCTGTGAGACTTTTCTTCATCTTGTATATGGAATTCTGTCTCTTGGATGTCTTGCCTGCATCTTCTTCCTGCCAACAGCTCTGACAGCCTGTAGGACGTTCTCCATTCCTGAACTGTGTCCTCAGGTTCGCCATGTATTCTGTTTGCTGTATTGATGTTAAACTCTGTTCATACACTTTTACATCCGGGACACTGCCCTTGTACAGACAGCAAGGCGATGCACCACCGTTCACATCAACTTCCAGATGTGTCCACGGCAACGGACACACATTTGATTTTATATACTTGTCCACCAGTCCAATATCCTTTTGTCTTTTGCTAATATTTTTGTTATATCTTGTCTTCTAATCTTGTCAATGCGTTCCTGTCTCTCTTTTCCCTTTTTAGTTGCTGTGAACGTTTCTCTGTTTTTTAAATTCTTTATTACATCTATTAGTGATCTCTGTTTCCTTGTAGCACGAGGTTCCATGTATTCTAGTGCTTCGTCTATTATAGTATGTAAAAGTTCCTTGGGCAGTGCTAACGGACTTAGGATCTCATCATTGCTAAAGGTAAACATAACTTTTGTTAATATTTCTGTGTTTAGTTCCTGGCTCAGGTCAAACATATTTTTAAGTTCTAATAATCCGGGCATTGTTATTGTGTAGTCCAATCTCATCTCCCTGGCTGTCTTCGCCACTGCTAATCCTTCT
>Ga0209709_10003407_pt1 | contig 13206 bp, 15 predicted proteins | sample ArcticOcean_MG_C_2_FD_187435 | JGI IMG/M metagenome (GOLD analysis project Ga0209709, IMG submission 187435) | Marine microbial communities from western Arctic Ocean - ArcticOcean_MG_CB4_136 (SPAdes) (version 2) | ecosystem: Environmental > Aquatic > Marine > Oceanic | place: Arctic Ocean... | reverse complement strand
CGAAGAAAAATAAAACCAGCAATCATTGCCAAAAGAATAATATCGATGTATTCAAAACTGTAACTCATAAACTAATAATATTTACTATGTTGCTTAATTACAACTAGCAATTTAGAATAAAGACAAATGAACACATTTTTATTATTGCTTATTGGTATACCGATTGTTGAAATTTATCTATTTATCAAAATGGGCTCTCAAATTGGTGCCTTTAACACTATTTTGCTTATTTTTATTACTGCTTTTTTTGGTGTCGTCTACGCACGGTATGAAGGTTTTAACACTTTAAAAGCAGGAATGTCTCAAATTGTTAAAAATGAACTTCCCGTTTATGAGATTATCTCAGGTGCAGCTTTAGCTTTTGCGGCATTGCTTTTGATTTTACCGGGATTTGCAACTGACTTTTTGGGTTTATTGATTATTTTTCCCCCAACAAGAAAATTGATTTTTAAAAAAGTTTCAACTAAACAAAAGACAAATAATAAAAAACGAGATTTTATCAACGGTGAGTTTGAAGATATAGAAGATGAAAATGACAGAAAACTTTAAAATAATTGGTAGCTTTATAAAGGATATGTCAAGTGAAACTCCTGACGCTCAAACATTTATATTTGTTAGAGACAAAATTTCTAAATATCAATTAAAAATTGATATAAATTCAAAGGCAGTAAAAAATGGGATTATAGAAGTCAATACAGTTTTAAGATTTTCTGATCAACCAGAAATTTTAAAAAAATCTCATTTTGAAATAGTTTATACATCCATTGTTAAAGTTGATGAAAAAGTTTCTGATAAAAAAGAAATGGAAAAAATTATTCTTTGTGATGTACCAAACAAAATTTACCCAAATTTGGAAAGGATATTTTTAAATTTATTAACTGACTCTGGTTATCCTGGAATAAAGTTTGAAAAAAAAATTGATTTTATTGAATTATATAAACAAAGATCTAATTAAAAAAATTTTTCTTTAAGCTGCTTTTTAAATACTCCTTATGGAGCTTTAGTTCTTCTTCTGTGGGCTTTATAACTTTTTTAAAATATTGGTTTTTATCATTTAAGTTTATTATTTTTTTTTCATTATCTTCATTTTTAAAATTTAAAGTAGGCTCTTTTTGATCCAAAAGATTAATATAAACTTTAGCCAATAAATCACAGTCAATAAGAGCAGTGTGCTGCGTTCGCTTAGAGTTATCTACTCTATATCTTTTACATAAGGCATCCAGACTTGTGGGCGAACCAGGAAATTTATCTCTAGCTAGTGCAAGAGTATCTACGACGTTTTCGTTGTTCAATTTTTTCTTACCCATCAAAGCTAATTCGTTATTTAAATGAGATAAGTCAAACTCAGCATTGTGAATCACCAATCTTTTATTTTCTATAAAATTTAGGAACTCATCCACCACTTCTGAAAACTTTTTCTGAGTGGATAAAAATTCGTCCGTATAACCATGAACCTCAAGTGCTTTTTCAGAAACCTTTCTTTCAGGGTTAAGATAACAATGAAACTTATTTTGAGTAGGAATTAAATCATTTAACTCAATGCATCCAATTTCTACAATTCTATGCCCCTCACTAACTGACAGGCCCGTTGTTTCTGTGTCTAGTATAACTTCTTTCATTTTATAAAATTTTTTTAAGGATTTTTTGTATATTTATCTTAGCAGACTTGTTGGTAAAATTATTTTTAATAATAAAATGAGACTTTTTCTTTTTATAACTCAGCGATAACTGTATTTTTTTAAATTTATTTAATAAATCTAAACTAAAATTATTTCTTTTTTTAAGTCTTTTTGTGACTTCTGTTTTTTTTGATTGAATAAAAATTATAATATCTCCTTTTTGATTTAATTTATTTTCCAATAAAAGAGGTACGTCTAAAATAACAGCTTCTTTTTTTTTATTATTTTTTAAAAAAATATTAAGTTTTTTTTTTTAAACCTTTAAAGCATTGTTTGTTTGTCTTATAAATTTTAGCAACCTCTAAATCTGCATTAAAAATTGGATAATCAAAAAGCTTTGCTATATGGCTTTTCCCAGAGCCTATGTCGCCCACAATAGCTATTCTAATCATGCTTCTAAAAAGTTAACTGTTTCATCATCTACTAGGGGTAGAATATTATGCCAAATGAAAAAAGCTTTCTGTGCTTGATAAATAAACATCATTTTACCATTTTCAGTTTGCGCTCCAAATTCTTTTGCTCTTCTTAAAAAATTTGTTTCTTTGGGGTTGTAAATTACATCATAAAAGAACTTGTTCGGACTAATGTTTTTATAATCAATATTTATTTCATCTTTTTTATTTAAGCCAATGCTTGTTGCATTAATAATTATGTCAAAACTCGTAACCTTGCCCCATTCTATTATTTCTATTTCTGGAAAAAGTTTTTTTATCTCTAAGGCTTTTAGCTCTGTCCGGTTGCTTAAATAAATTTTTGATATTTGCATTTTCTTTAAAGCAACAATAATTGATGGAACAACTCCACCAGCACCAAGAATAAGCGCTTTTTTATTTTTAATAACCTGGTTTGTTGTTTCTAAAGCAGTTTTAAAGCCCTCAATATCTGTGTTATCTCCAATAATTTTACCTTTATCTTTATAAATAGTATTTACTGATTGAGAGTTTTTTGCTTCATCACTTAATATATCTAAAAATGGAATGACCATTTTTTTAAATGGAACTGTCACATTTAATCCATGAATTTTTTCTTCTCTAACATTTAAAATTAATTGTTTTATTTTACCATGTTCTAAAAGTTTTTTATCGTACAATGCATTTAAATTATTTTTTTTTATCCAATAATTATGTAGCTTTGGGGATAGAGAGTGTTCTATTGGATTTCCTATAACTAAAAATTTTTTACTCATTCTAATCTATTTAAATATTCTTTTATTTGTTTAACTGGGAGCCCCATAATAGTGTTTTCATCTCCTTCAATTTTAGAAAATAAGTTTCTTCCCTCTCCTTCAATTTGGTAAACATTATAGGCGTAAAGTGCTCCATCTGAGATTTTTCTTAAATAAGCTTCAAGCTCTATAAAGCTCATGTTTTTCATGGTTAATGATGCTTTATCTGTATAATCCCATATCATCGATCCTCCTCTAGAAATACAAATAGAACTAACTAGTTGATGGGTTTTTCCATTTAATTTTTCGAGTATTTTAAGAGCTTCAGTTCTATTGTTTGGCTTTGATATTATCTCTCCCCCTAGGTCTATCACGCTATCTGCACCTATAACCACCTCATTAATAAATTTTTGACTTATTTTATTTGCTTTTAACTCAGCTAAATTTTTAGATATAATTGTTGGTGTTGCCCCTTCTTTTAATAAACTTTCTTTGATACTGTCTTCGTCCACATTCGATGGTTCGACTCTACACGTGATTTTATTATCTTCTAAAATTTTTTTTCTTACACCACTTTTTGAGGCAAGTATTATTTCACTAACCATTGTTTTTATATATTTCGTGTATTTTAATTATTGATGCAGCCGTTTCTTCAACTGATTTTCTTGTAACATCAATTGTTGGCCACTTATATTTGGCGAAGGTTCTTTTTGCATCCTCAACTTCTTTTTTGATATTTTGAATATCGGTATAACTAGTGTTTTCTTGTTCTTTAAGGGTCATCATTCTATTTTTCCTTATATCAACCAATCTCTCTGCTTCCGTTGTTAGTCCAACAACGCATGCCATCTTGGGGTTTTTTTTTAAGCTTTCGGGTATTGAGCGCTCATTGACCAGTGGAATATTTGATGTTTTAAAACCCTTGTTTGCTAAATAAATTGAGGTTGGTGTTTTACTTGTTCTGCTAACGCCCAGCAATATTAAATCTGACCTGTCCAACTCTTCAACTAAATTTCCATCGTCATGATTCATTGTAAATTGAATAGCTTCGATTCTTTCATAATATTCATCATTGAGTGCATGTTGTCCGCTTGGAACGTGTGATGCTTTTTGGTTTAAGAGTTTAGAAAAATTAAGTATTAGGTTTCCCAAAACATTGAAGCAAGGAATTTTTTTTTCATCACTTTTATCAGCTAAAAATTTTGCAAGATTATTATCAACTATTGTATATAAAATTATTACATTTTCTTTTTGTTTAGCCTCAGCTAATATTTTAACAACTTGATTTTCAGTTCGCGTAAAAAAATATGACTTAACATTATATTTAATATTTTTAAACTGAGCTTTTATTGCTAAAAATACTCTATCTAAAGTTTCACCCGTAGAGTCAGAAATAAGGTATATTTGATATGTACTGCTCATGAATAAAATGTTGATAATTTGGTATTATTTTTACCATTTTTTAAAATAATCATGTTTTTTATTTTTAGCTGTAAAACCTAACTTTTATAAACATTAATAAACATGTTAAGTATTAATATACATTTATCTAGTAATATTGAATAAAGGCTCAGTTTAAACAATATAATTCACTTCTATAAATTATTTATTGTTAATAAATCATGTATAAAATGTGTAAAACAATTAATTACCATTATTCACATACTATATAACTAATACTATATTTAAATATTTACTTATTATTATGACACCCCTCCAAGAAACTATAATAAACAAAAAAACTACCAATTCTCCAATATGGTTAATGAGGCAAGCAGGAAGGTATCTTCCAGAATTTAGAGAGATTAGAAAACAAAATCCAGATTTTATTAATTTGTGTTTAAATGAAAATTTATCATCAGAGATTACTCTACAACCCTTAAAAAGATTTGAATTAGATGCTGCAATAATCTTCTCGGATATTTTAATGTTACCTTATGGATTAAATCAGAAAGTAGAATTTAAAAAAGATTTTGGTCCGCAATTGGGGCCACTAAATTTAGATCAAGTATCTAAAATAGATGAAATTGACTTTATAGAAAAACTATATCCTGTTTATAAATCACTTAAAAAAGTAAGTGAAAATAATTTAATTAAAAATAAAAATTTAATAGGATTTGTTGGAGCACCATGGACACTACTGGTTTATATGATTAATAAACATTCACCAAAAAAAGAACTAATAAAAGATTTTTTTAAAGATGAATTTTTAATAAATAGGATTTTAATAATATTAGAAAAGTTTTTAAAATTACATATCGAACAACAAATAAAAAACGGTGCAACCGTAATCCAAATTTTTGATAGCTGGGCCGGACTACTAGAAGAAAAAGATTTACCAAATTATGTTTATATTCCAACTTTAAATTTAGTGGATTATGTAAAATCATTAAATATACCAGTTATTTGTTTTCCAAGGGGCATAAAAAATTATAAAAATTATTGTGATATAATTAAACCCGATGCTATTAATATTGATTATGATGTAAGCCCCCTTTCTATAAGTAAAGAAATTAATATACCCGTTCAAGGCGGACTCGATCCAAAGGTTTTATTAACAGATACTGAAAACTTAAAAAAACATGCTTTAAAATATTTAGATATTTTTAAAGACCACCCATATATTTTTAATTTAGGGCACGGAGTTTTGCCAGAAACAAAACCTAATATGGTTGATTATTTAGTTAAGATGGTAAAAGATTATTAAATGAAAAAAGCAGTTATCTTATTTAACCTAGGCGGTCCTGACAAAATAGAAAATGTTGAACCTTTTTTATTTAATTTATTTAATGACCCGGCGATTTTAAATTTACCAACTTTTTTGAGGTATCCTTTAGCAAAACTAATCACCAATAGAAGGGCCCCCGTTGCTAAAAAAATTTATGCAGAGCTTGGTGGGTCATCACCCATACTGAAGCTGACCAAAGAACAATCTGAAGCCCTAGAGATGAAATTAAATCAAACGCAAAAAGAAGATGAATACAAATGCTTTATCATAATGAGATGTTGGAATCCAAGAGCCAAAGATGTAATTAAAGATGTTCAGCTATATAGCCCTGACGAAATTATTTTAATGCCCCTTTATCCTCAATACTCTGCCGCAACATCAGGATCTTCAATTAAAGAATGGAAAGACGTTTGTAAGAAAAATAACTATCGCGTTAAAACGAGTACAATCTGTTGTTACCCAACAGACCAAAATTTTATTAATGCTCACACAAAAGAGATAATAAAAAAAATTAAAGATCTTAAAAATTTTAAATTAATATTTTCTGCCCATGGCTTACCAGAAAAAAATATTAAAAAAGGAGATCCCTATCAATGGCAGGTGGAACAATCAGTTAAAAAAATAGTTGAGAGTTTAAATGATGAAAACTTAGATTGGATATTAAGTTATCAAAGTCGAGTTGGCCCACTGAAATGGATAGGACCATCAACAGAAAATATAATTATTGAAAATTCCAAGATAGGGAAACATATTGTTTTGGTTCCTATTGCGTTTGTTTCTGAGCACTCAGAAACCCTTGTTGAACTTGATATAGAATATAAAGAAATAGCAGATGCTAATGGATGTAAAAATTATACAAGAGTTCCAGCGCTTGGTATTAATGAGGATTTTATTAGAGCAATATCAGAATTAATAATTAAAAAAAATGAATATAAAATTAATGATAATCTTTATCCACCCAAGATACAGTGTCCTTCTAATTTTAAAAAGTGCCCATGTTTAAATTATGAATAGTTATTTGCTGTTTAAGAGTTTACATTTAATTTCAGCAATTTCCTGGATGGTGGGGCTTTTATATTTACCTAGAATTTTTGTTTATCATGTCGAAAATCTGAAAGACAAAAACACTTCTTTGATATTTAAAACGATGGAAAGAAAATTATATTTTTATATTATGACACCGGCCATGATCTTAACTTGGGTGTTTGGTTTATTTTTAATTTCCTCCTTGGGTCCTGAAGTTTTTTCTACAACTTGGAGCAAGCTAAAATTACTGTTAGTTATTCTGCTGACAGCATATCATTTTTATTTGTCCAAACTTCTTGCTGACTTTAAGATGGATCGAAATACTAAATCTTCCAAGTTTTTTAGAATAATTAACGAGGTGCCAACAATATTACTTATTTTGATTGTTTTTATTGTTGTTTTTAAGCCCATCTAAGCTTGTAATACCTTAAAGAGTATATATATTTGTCTCATTTAAAAAATCTTAAACAAAACTCCCACACATGAATATTCAAGAACTTAAGTTAAAATCGTCTGAACAATTAATTACACAAGCAGAAGAGCTCGGTATTGAAAATGCTAGCACACTTAGAAAGCAAGAAATTTTATTTGCTATATTAAAAAAAGTTGCAGAAAAAGAAGAGATAACTGGAGCAGGAGTTTTGCAATTATTACAAGATGGGTTTGGTTTTTTAAGAGCAATGGAATCAAATTACTTAGCCGGCCCAGATGATATTTATGTTAGTCCAAGTCAAATAAGAAAATTTGGTTTGAGAACAGGAGACACAGTTGAGGGTCCTGTAAGAGCTCCGAAAGAAGGAGAAAGATATTTTGCATTATTACAAGTGGAAAAAATAAATTTTGAAGAGCCAGAAAAAGCTCGTCACAAAATTGCATTTGATAATTTAACTCCACTCTACCCAGATAAACAAATGGTGATGGAAGTTGAGACTACTAAGATTGAAAAAAAACCAGATCTAACACCAAGACTAATCGATCTTGTAAGCCCAATTGGGAAGGGTCAAAGATCAATAATCATATCACCTCCTAAAGCGGGTAAGACAATGATTTTACAAAGCATTGCAAACTCAATTGCTAAAAATTATCCAGAAAGTTATTTAATCGTGTTGTTGATTGATGAGAGACCAGAAGAAGTAACTGATATGAAAAGAACAGTTAAAGGAGAGGTTATCAGCTCTACTTTTGATGAGCCAGCTTCAAGACACGTTGCTGTTGCTGAAATGGTAATTGAAAAAGCAAAAAGGTTAACTGAGCATAAAAAAGATGTTGTGATTTTATTGGACTCGATAACAAGACTGGGAAGAGCTTACAATGCTGTGATACCAAGTTCTGGAAAAGTTTTAACAGGGGGGGTTGATGCGAATGCACTTCAAAGACCAAAGAGATTTTTTGGTGCTGCAAGAAATATTGAAGAAGGTGGATCTTTAACAATTATTTCAACTGCCCTGATTGATACAGGATCTAGAATGGACGAAGTTATTTTTGAAGAATTTAAAGGAACTGGAAATAGCGAAACAGTTCTTGATAGAAAAATTGCAGAGAAAAGAATTTATCCAGCAATTGATATAACTAAATCTGGAACAAGAAGAGAAGAATTACTTTTTGACAAAGATGATCTTTCAAAAATGAATGTGTTAAGAAGAATTATTAGCCCCATGGGAACTATGGATGCTATTGAATTTATTAACTCAAAACTTAAAGAAACAAAAAGTAATGCAGATTTCTTTAGCTCAATGAACAAGCCTGCTTAATACTGACCTCCCTCACCCACTAATTTAAAGTTTTACAGAACCTCAAAAGAAAAGTTATAATATCGATATGACAATTTATGCCCTATCGACAGGTCCTGGTATATCTGGGATAGCAATTATTAGAGTTTCTGGAGAAGATACTAAAAAAGTAATAGAATTATTAACCAATACAACAGTTCCAGAACCAAGAGTTGCCACGCTAAGAAAAATCAATAAAATCAATACTTCTGAGCTTATTGATGAAGGTATAATATTATGGTTTCCTGGTCCTGAGAGCTACACAGGCGAAGATATGGCTGAATTTCACATACATGGAAGCAAAGCAGTAATCGATGCTCTACACCAATCCATTTCAGAGGTTGAGAATTGTCGTCTAGCCGAGCCAGGAGAGTTTACAAAGCTTGCATTTCAAAACGGAAAAATAAATCTACTCAAGGCAGAAAGCATTGCAGATTTAATTTCAGCTGAAACTGAAATTCAAAGACAACAAGCAATAAAAATTATGAATGGAAGATCTGCTGATAAATTTAATGAGCTAAGAAAAAAACTTTTAAAAATTTTATCTCGCGTTGAAGCAAAAATAGATTTTCCAGACGAAGACTTACCCAAAAATATTTTAAAAAATATTAAAAAAATTTCTAATGAAGTAATTCTTGATATAAAAAAGATTTTAGATGACCAGAAAGTTGGTGAAAGAATCCGAGAAGGTTTTAAAATTGCAATCATAGGTCCGACCAATGCCGGAAAATCTAGTTTGCTAAACCATCTTTCAAATCGCGATGCAGCAATTGTCTCAGAGATCGCTGGCACAACTAGAGACGTAATAGAAACACATTTAAATATTGATGGCTATCCAGTTATTGTTTCTGACACAGCAGGCATTAGAGAATCTAAAAATGAAATTGAAAAAAAAGGAATAAAAATAGCACTTAAAAAAGCAGAAGATGCTGACTTAAAACTTATAGTTATAGATGCTAAAAGTCATGATTTTAAAGGAGTTTTGAAGACATTAATGGATGATAATGCAATTCTCGTAATCAATAAATCTGATCTTTTAAATGAAGATTTAAATTTAGAAATAAAAGATTTGGATCACGTTTTAATTTCAGTAAAAAACAATCTGAACTTAGAAGATTTAATTTTTAAAATAAAAAATAAATTAAAAAATAAATTTATCTCAAGTAAGGATATTTTGATTACACGTGAAAGGCACAGGCAACATCTTGAGCAAAGTTTAAATTACTTAAAAAACTTTGAAGAGAAAAATGAAGCAGAAGATTTTGATAAAGCCGCAGAAGATCTTCGTTTAGCAACACGCCATTTAGGAATGATAGTTGGAAAAGTAGATGTTGAAGAGATATTAGGTAGTATTTTCAACGATTTTTGTATTGGCAAATAATCATCATTTTAAAAGGTTTTTTAAGCATATTTTATCATTATCGTTGGTATTCTTAACTAATTCACCAGTTTTACTCACAAAATATATCCTTAATTAGTTGAACGAACATTTTTAAAAAAAAGACTGTCTTCTTGTAAATATTTATATCGGTTATAAATTTAAGTTATGAAAAATGATTTATCATTTGAAGTAGTTGTTATTGGAGGAGGCCACGCAGGGTGTGAAGCTGCAGCAGCCTCTGCGCGTCTAGGAGTTAGCACCGCCCTATTTACTCATAAAATTGAGACCATAGGTGAGATGTCTTGTAACCCAGCCATAGGTGGTCTTGGTAAAGGTCATCTTGTTAGAGAGATAGATGCCCTGGATGGCGTGATGGGAGAGGTTGCAGATAAATCTGGTATACAATTTAGATTATTAAACAGAAGTAGAGGGCCTGCAGTTCAAGGACCAAGAACACAATCAGACAGATCGTTATATCGTAAATATATGCAAGAAAAGTTGTTAAACTACTGTAATTTAATGATTTTTGCAGACCCAGTAATAAAATTTATTTTTGATAAAAACACTATAAGTGGTTTTGAAACAAAGTTAGGTAAAAAAATATTATGCGGTAAGCTAATCTTAACTACAGGCACATTTTTGAATGGTTTGATTCATATTGGTGATGAGAGAACACCAGCAGGAAGGTTTGATGAGAAGCCTTCAACAGGGTTAAGTGAACAACTAGAAAAATATGATTTTAAAATAGGAAGACTTAAAACCGGAACACCACCAAGGTTAGACTCAAGAACAATTAAGTATGAAAATTTGGAAGAACAATTTGCAGATGACGATCCTTACTTTTTTTCTTTTTTAACTAAAAAAAATTTAAACAAACAAGTTTCATGTCGGATGACTTATACCAATGAAAAGGTTCATAAAATAATTCAAAAAAATCTAAAAAGAAGCGCCATGTACTCAGGAAGCATACAGGGGGTTGGTCCAAGATACTGTCCTTCAATAGAGGACAAGATAGTAAAGTTTGCAGATAAGGACCGTCATCAAATATATTTAGAGCCTGAGGGTCTAAATGACCATACAATATACCCAAATGGTATATCTACCTCACTACCTGAGGATGTGCAACAAGAAATATGTAACAATATCAGTGGCTTAGAAAATGTGAAAATAATTAGACCAGGTTATGCAATAGAATATGACTATATAGATCCTAGAGAACTATTTTTAACTCTTGAAACTAAAAAAATTCAAAATTTATACCTTGCAGGACAAATAAATGGGACAACTGGTTATGAAGAAGCAGCTGCTCAAGGATTGATAGCTGGAATTAATGCTGCATTATCCTTTAAGAAAAAAGAGCCGTTTATTTTAGATAGATCAGATGCTTATATTGGAGTTATGATCGATGATTTGGTTACCAAGGGAGTTGCCGAACCTTATAGAATGTTTACCTCAAGAGCAGAATATAGATTAAGCTTAAGAGCGGATAATGCTGATCAAAGATTAACAAATAAGGGTATTGATATTTCGTTAATATCAAAAGAACGAGAAGCACTCTTTAAAGATAAAGAACATAAATTAGGTATTGTATCAAAAATAATGTCTCAATCATCAATATCCCCAAGCAAAATAGTGCACTTTGATATTAAAATTGCAAAAGATGGAGTCTTAAGAACATCTAATGAAATATTAACCCAAAAAGGTGTTGATATGAAAAAAATAAGAGATATTTGGCCTGAAATCCCTTTTTTTGATGAAAAAATAGATGAACAAATAGAAATAAATGCTCATTATAGGGGTTATCTTAAAAAACAAAAAGCAGATATATTAGCTTTCAAAAGAGATGAAAATTTAATAATACCTGAAAAAGTTAACTACGATGATCTTTCAGGACTTTCAAATGAGGTAAAAGCTAAGTTCAAGAAAATAAAACCGAAAACTATGGGGCAAGCACTGCGAATTGACGGAATAACCCCAGCTGCTGTATATATTTTGTTGTCACATGTAAAAAGAAAGTCTATTAAGCTTATAGCTTAATGGAAGAAATTGTAAAAAAATATCCACTGCTAAAAGATATAAATGTTTCACGTGAAACATTTATATTGTTTGAGACCTTCATTTTTATGCTTCAGAAAGGAAATGAAGAAATCAACATTATAAGTAAAGAAACTGCAAAAAATGAGCTAATTAGGGAGCGTCATATAGTAGATTCAGCTCAAATACTTGAATTTGTTAATTTAAATTCTGGTATAATAATAGATATAGGTTCAGGTGGAGGTATGCCAGGGATAATTATATCAATTATGATCAAAAATTTGAAAAACTCTACAAAAGTACACTTATATGAAAAAAGTCACCATAAGAGTGCTTTTTTAAGAAAGGTATCAAGAGAATTAAAATTAAATACAGAAGTCATACAAGAAAATATTTTTGAGGCACAAAATTTAAAGTCAGGTACAATAATGGCAAGAGCTTTTAAGCCATTACCTGTAGTTTTGGATTTAGTTTATAAAAATTTTAGTAGTTACGAAAATTTAATTTTATTCATGGGAAAAAATGGCGAAATAATTTTAGAAGAAACCTTAAAAAATTGGGATTTTGATTTTGAAAAGAAAAAAAGTATTACAAGCAAAGATTCGTTTTTATTAAATATAAAAAATATTAAAAAAAAATAATAAATTAGATGCAAATTATTTCTATAATAAATCAAAAGGGTGGGGTTGGAAAAACAACAACAGTCATAAACCTTGCAGCTGGTTTAGCTCAACAAGGGAAAAAAGTTTTAATAATTGATTTAGACCCACAAGGAAATGCAACAACAGGACTTGGTTTATCTAACTTAGAAAATTCTAGTAACACAATTTATGGTATATTGAACGGAACAAAGTCAATTATGGAAGTTATAAAAAAAACAGAATTTGAAAATTTAGATATCATCACCTCTAATGTTGATTTGTCTGGACTAGAATTAGAAACAGCTAGCGATAATGAAAGAGCCTTTATATTAAAAGTGAAATTAGCCTCTTATTTAAATGATTCTAGCCGATACTATGATTATATACTTATAGACTGTCCACCATCATTAAGCTTGCTAACAGTCATGGCTTTGGTGTCATCTCACTCACTTGTGGTACCACTTCAGACAGAATTTTTTGCTTTAGAGGGCTTAACACAACTAATGAAGACCATAGAGCGGATAAAAGTTAACTTAAATCCTGAATTAAAGATCAGGGGAATTCTTTTGACTATGTATGACAAGAGAAACAAACTTTCATCTCAGGTTGAAAAAGAAGCAAGAGACTATTTTAAAGAAAAAGTTTATCTTACTATTATTCCAAGAAACGTCAGACTGTCCGAAGCACCATCTCATGGTATGCCAGTTTTAATTTATGACAAGTCATGCCCTGGAAGTAAGTCATATTTTAGTTTCACAGATGAATTTATCAATCAAGAACAAA
>Ga0209709_10003406_pt1 | contig 13206 bp, 8 predicted proteins | sample ArcticOcean_MG_C_2_FD_187435 | JGI IMG/M metagenome (GOLD analysis project Ga0209709, IMG submission 187435) | Marine microbial communities from western Arctic Ocean - ArcticOcean_MG_CB4_136 (SPAdes) (version 2) | ecosystem: Environmental > Aquatic > Marine > Oceanic | place: Arctic Ocean... | reverse complement strand
TGTTGATTATCTTCATCTAGCAGCATAGAAAATGGTGCAAGGAAAATAATTGCGAAGAGAGCAACTGCAACGATTCTTTGTTGTATCATTGCATTCCCATCCACCCGACTCATTTAATGCAATTGATTCATTGACTAGGGGGGGCTATTGCAGTGAATCCAAGTATTGCTGACCAAAATGGTGCCACTGGTCCTCACTCCATCCTTCGGGTAACCCATCTTCAGGGATTAGTGGAGGTTCTATATTTGACTCGGCAGTTGGGCTAATTTCATTCTCTTGTTGCTGATCATTTATTTGTGATTGGAGTTCAATTGAATCCTGTGGTGCTATTTCCATGGCAGCCGTAAATGCGTGAATCGGTGGAGGGGCTCCGGGTCTCTTTGCTTCAATCATCCTCTCCATGTGGTCAATCGGTTCACCGAGTTCATCTAATTCGTTTTGAAAGTTAGATAGTTCTGGCCACATATCAGGCTGAATTTCTTTTCTTCGCCCAGATAATAATGCAAGTGCTGACAAAATTATCACTAATAATGAAATTTGCGCAAATGCATTTGCTTCTTCACCAATTAACGAAGCGCTTATTTTTTCAACAATATTTCTCTCAGGAGGAGATACGTCGATATTCTTTGTAGAGGTTCCTGGACGTTCAGGGTCTTCATCCCAAGCGATTGCCTTGATTTTAGCAATCCCTGAAACACGGAATACATGAGAAACTGTTCTTCCAATTAAATCAGCATCGTTATCGGGGATTCCATCGCCATTACTATCGCTTGTAATATCTAAATCCCAGACGATAGTGATGTCGTCAATATCGTTAATTGAGTCTATTGTTGCAGAAGCGTCGAGAGTGCATTCGCGGTATGCTACGCAAGAAACATCACTGATTCTTACCTTCGGAGGCATGTTAAGAACCTCGACGACGAGAACTTCACTCGAATAAGCCCCATCATCATCAGTTACATGGTAGATGATTGTGTGAGAGCCACTTCTATTCCATGAATATGTCAATTCATCTCCACGAATGTCACAATCATCAGCAGCAGAACCATAGCCGTCACTATCTATTCCAGGGTCAATATCCCAGCATCTGCTCAACGTAGAAATATCACTCTCTGTATCAGTAGCATAACCAGTAACAGAAATTTCTTGTCCTTCAGCAACTGGTAAAATTTGATCTAAAGCCTCGACAACAGGGGCAACATTTCTAATATTGACCCAGCGTTCTTCAACGGCACTAGATTCTCCATCTGTGTCGGTTACTTGCAAGCGAATCTTATGCAGTCCTGAATCACTCCACAACATTGGGAATTGAGATGTTCTCCCTTCAAAAATTTCCATCAGAGATGGTTGTGCATCATCAGGCCACCATGTGTGAATTAAGTTGTCAATGTCATCAATTGAGTCATCTGATTGGCCCTTGACATTGACCAATTGGTCTTCATCAACTTGCCAAATATGTTGGCTATCACTCTCCATCGCAATTGAACCATTCAACAATTGTATTGTGGTTCCATGCGGCGCGATATTGGTGAATTTTATATCAATACTCGCTGTGGTTTTTGTGAAGTCATCATCTTCCGCAATTGCCAAAAAGGAATGCCATCCTTCATGCTGAGCAGTGGTGGTACACACTCGCGTATAGTAGCCTTCTTGGCAAATTGAATTAGGCCAATAAACATCTACAACACCCGGCCAAACCTTCTCAGAATCAGAATCATTTGCATATGCATACAATGTGATTGGATGCTCAACCTTGGCCTCAGTTCTTGAACTTCTAATCTCTATCTTTGGTGCCCGATTCTCAACCTCGACGATCAAGGTAATCATTACTTCATCCCTCTCATCATCAATAACGGTGATATCAATGGGATATTGACCATCATCAATCCAAGAATAATTTAGCATGCAGGATTGTGAAATAAACTCTTGACTATTCAATTGGCGCGAACCATCATCAAAGGTGACGGCGAATTTGCAAAATACATCTCCACCATCTTCATCAAAACTTTGTGAAGCGTCAATTAATGCTACTTGATTAGTTTGAACCGATGAAGAATTAGCCAAAGCGGTTGGTAATCTACCAACATTTAGATTCAATTGTGCATAATCGTTAGTTGAGTTTGCATCAGCGGAATTAACCGCATCAGGATCAGCCTCCCAGCTCATTGGAATAATGCCAATAGGTGAATCGGCAGGAACAGTCCATGTGAAGTTGACTTTGTGCACAGCATAAGTGGCTAATGAAGACATCATGTGTCTACTGGTTTGGCCATCAGGGTGAGTGATTAGAATCTCAGCAGGAGTGGATGTAGTGATGCCACGGTTTTTTACTGAAACTTCAATGGATAATTGATCTGCAGGCAATACATTCCATCCGGTAATTGAATTCAATTCAGATGTGATACCACTTCTATTCCTCAACACGATTGCAGAATCTAAATCCGCAATTAAATCAAGTCCGACCATATATTCATCTAATGTAATAGTTGCAACTCCGAGATGATTGGCAATTTTAGCAACGAATGCGTGACTGGCCCAATCTAAATCGTAGGCGGAAGAGTCCAATTTATCTGAAACATCGATAACCGCCCAAGCACTTCCGTTAGCAGCAGTGGTTAGAGATGCAAGGAATCCAGTGGTCTCATAACGTAATTCTAATTGTAATCCAGCAATGTTTGAAAAACAGGTAGTGGATACATTGGCCCAAACTTCAATTGGCGTATTAAGGGCAGTAATTGAGTTAGTTGATTCAACATTTATACAACGCTCACGGGTGCCAGGATTTTGATAAATATCCACTCCAGTTGAGTCCTTTGGAATATATTGCTTCAACCTAAAATCAATTGTTAATCCAACATCTTCTTCATTATGCATCCATGCATAATTTCTTGCTTCTGGGCAATACCAACGGTATCCCGATTCATCACCTTGAGAATCATAGGAAGTCAAGCCGTAAGACTCATTGCAACCACCATAACCAATTGTCTGTCCTCTGCTATTGAATGGTTTACCAACTGCAGTAACCTCCCATGTTGTAGAATTGGTATCGGAGAGTGGTGGTGGGAATGGTGTGATGTAATCACTTGTTCCAGACCAAGTAGAACTGGTAGTTTTTGTTGTAGTCCAACGTTCATCAGCTCTAAGTGGGAAATCATATACTTCATTGACAGGTGAATAGGTATTGGTAATTGTAATATCACCAAGAACCATAGTTAAGGATGAAATTCCATATGGAACGAATTGGATGTACATGTCCAAGTCGCTTCGTATTGTTGATAAATCACTAACCTGAATTATTTCCGTCTGAGTATATTCAATGAATGCATTACCAGTATATCCATCCAATTCTACTCCGGCTTTATCAAAATTAGCATATGATCTAAGAGTATAGGCCAAGACGGTCTTATTGTCAACAGATTGTTCGGTAATGGAGATGACTTCCGCAGTGGTGTCGCCATTTATTTCTCCGACCGAAGCGCTTACGCCACTGTTGACAATCAATGCAGTCGGGTCAAAGGTGCCGGAATAAATCCACTTATCACCGATTCTCCAAACAGGGACGTCGCTAACACCTGGGTCGCCAGAAGCACCTGCTCTAGCAGGAATTATATTTTCAAATTCTAGCGGGCCCGCAGTATCGTCTTGCTGAGAAAATATGAAGGGGCTAAGGGATGATATTGCTATCAAAAAAAATAGCGCCACAGCCGGAACTGCAGAACTAGACTTGCGCCTCATGATGTGGGCAAAACAGAACTACCTCATCATCCTTTTCGATAACGAGATTTATTCTGAACTTGGGTCGGTATGCCACTCATGACCCACTGGCCAAAGAAACTTCTTCGGATTTTGCAGAAGGTCTGCGAGTTCGTCCTTAATAATTTCAACAGCCTCAAGAATTTCACTCTTGTGACGAGCGCCGGTAATTACCATCTTTCCAGAACCGAAAATCAAACAGACAACCTTAGGGAAGTCAAGTCTGTAAATTAGCCCAGGGAATTGCTCTGGCTCGTACTCGACCTTGTCGAAAGGTAAGTGGAATGTTAATTCGTTTAGGTTCAACTTACGAGGTAGTAGGGAGAGAACTGTTCCGCGAGGACAGTTGAGGGAGTCGATTCTCTGAAGACCTTTGAATTCTTCAGGGTAGTGAAGAGCATAGGTTGCAACCATGTTTTGAACTTCAATTTCAACATCTTTCTTGTCCCATGTCTCAATACCTGCGCCGCGTAGGTCCTGAATCATGCGCTCAATTCCAGTGTGAATGTTATCCTTGTTCTTTCCACCAGTACAAACTGCTCTTCCAGAACGGAACATCAATATTGCAAGTTTAGGGTCTTTGACACGGTATACAACACCAGGGAATTGTTCTGGTTCGTATTCACAATTTAATTGAATTGCGATGTCCGGAAGATCAAGTTCTTCCGCTACTCGAGTGCTGGCTACTACGTTTACGACAGTTAGACGCTCTTCATCAGTGGTCATGTCCCTCGCCACTTATAACCACTATATAAAAAGAAAGCCAACTTTTACTATTCGTTGAGAATAGAAATCATCATGCAGTACTCTATTTACTGGATGGTTTCCAAAAAGGTAATCCTTCATGGCCTTCTATTCGCACTCCAGCGTTACCTATTTTAGAGATTAGAGTTCTTCCACCTGCCAATTCAATCGCTTCACTGGTTTGCTTTGGATTGCGAGTTAATGCCACCATACAACCGCCACCACCCGCTCCAGTTAGTTTCGCTCCTAGCGATGAAGGTGCAGCAGCACGAACCAGATCATCTAATTCGAAGCATGATACTCCGAGGCCTCTAAGCATCAGATGATTTTCACTCATCGCCCTTCCAACCGCTTCAAAATCACCTTTCAGCAGTGCTTCAACCCCTCTGCGAGCGATGAGTCCAATAGTTTCAATCTCTCTCATCCGTTGTGGGTTTTCAGTCATCGCCGCAGCGACCTTGGCCACTTGTATTGAAGTTGGAGAATGAACACCAGAGTTTCCTATTACTAGAAACACATCTTGTTCATCTGCCATTACAGGAATGGTATGTACCTGCCAAGTTCTATCTCCTTCGGGAGTATTAAGAGTTCTTGTATATGCCCAATCAGTTCCCTTTTCAACTTCATCAGAAAGTAAAACAATTCCTCCATGCGCACATACTGAAGAATCCATTGGCGATGCTCTTCCTTCTTGTGCAATCGCTTCGACAGCATGGCCAAGCAATGCACATTCATCGACATCTATTGCTTGTTTGCCCCAAACGTGTGAACTTCTTTGGCCATGATCCCCTGCTCTTCTAGCAGGGTCTTTGCCTTCAACAACATCTGAATATACGTCGGTATCAGTTAGCTGGCTTGAGAAACCTTCAGCCCAGTCTTTGGTTTCAGTTGCTTCCCCACCCTCGGATAACCAACGCCCTCTTGCAGCGCGTAAACAAGCGCTGGCAGCAACTGATAATGCTGCTGAAGAACCTAGCCCAGAGGCTGGAGGTATATCGCCATTAATCTGAATTGAAAGTGCAGGCGCTCCTGCTTTTTTTTGCCATAGACGTGAGCGCAGTGCCTCAACATGAGGATGTTTGGAAGGGATTAATTTCATGCCGTCAATGCGCCATTCATCAGTTCCTTGTTCTAATAATTCAAGGCTGACGGTAATACGCTGCTCAATAGCAACAGCAACAGCAGGTTGTCCAAATACAACAGCATGTTCTCCGAACAAGATACACTTGCCTGGTGCACTTGCTTCAACTTTAGCCATCTAACCCCTCCTCTATTCAAAGGCAGCAGGGCTGCCCTTGATAATTATGCCACATTCTCAATTTGATAAATAGCATTAGTTTAGCAAGTGCAAAATCAATGCATTGAATAATCTATTTGCCTTCGCTGATTTGTTGGGAGGTCAATCCCAACGGTGATTTGTCAATGGAACACCCATTATTCATGAATTATGGACCGATTCCTGGGGTCTTAATTTTCGCTCTAATTATGGGTGTTTCGGGTAGTTTTTTCTCATATCAAGTAGTCAAAGCAACCCGTCTTGTTCGTCTTGGAAGACCAGATAATAGATTTGATAATTGGGGTGCAAGAATTTCAGAAGTAATTACTGGATGGTTAGGTCAAAAGAAGGTATTGAAAGACAGAGTTGCTGGTGGAATTCACGTAATGATGTTCTGGGGATTCCTGATGTTATCAACAGATATGTTTGATTTGGCAACAGGTAACTGGTTCTCTCACAACTTACTGCCAGCGGTCATTAAAGGGCCGTGGAATATCATGGTTGAATTTGGATACATTCTTGCATTTGTCGGTTGCTTACTGGCATTGATTAGAAGAGTTATTTTCACACCTGATAAGTTGAAAGGAAAATCTCAACTTGAAGGCAATGCAATTCTTCTATTGATAATGACGATTACGACCACCTCATTCGTAGTTGAGGCTGGTGAAGCGACAGTGAGCAGCACTTGGGAGCCAATCGGTTACTGGGTTGCTCAAACATTCACTCCAAGCACTGCAATGGTAGTAATTTCTTATTGGGCTCATATGTCAGCGATTGCAGCTTTCCTATTCCTAATTCCTGTTTCAAAGCATATGCACTTAGTAATGGCTTTTCCAAATGTCTTCTTCCATGATATGACCCCGATGGGAACTATGCTTCCTTTGGCGGTTGGCGAAGACGGTAAAGCGGTACCTTTGGATGATTTGGATATTGAATCGTTTGGAACTGCTAACTATACTGATTTATCTTGGAGAGATTTGATCGACGGTTGGGCCTGTACTTCTTGCGCTCGCTGTCAAGATGTCTGTCCTGCTTATGCCTCAGGTAAACCACTCAATCCAATGACGGTTATCCATTCGTTGAGAAACTATGCTAACGATCACTACGAGACTCTAATCGCTGGTGAAAAACCTAAAGAAGATATCATCGCACGTCTTGATGAACAAGCGATTTGGGCTTGTACAACTTGTCATGCTTGTGTTGAGGCTTGTCCGATTTACATCGACCATGTACCGAAACTAACCGATGCACGACGCCATTTAATGATGGAGAGAATGGAGTTTGATCCTGCGGTTGAAGCTTCAATCATGCCTTTGATGGGTGCTATTGAGAACATTGAATCCGATTCAAATCCTTACGGAATGCCATCACATGAAAGAGGAGATTGGGCTGAAGGTTTGGATGTTAAGATTGCAGAACCGGCAGAATACATCTACTTCGCAGGTTGTGCTGCATCATTCGATGAGCGCAACAAGAAAGTCGCCCGCGATACAATTAGCATAATGAAAGAAGCAGGACTCGATGTTGGTATTTTGGGAATGCAAGAAGGATGTAGCGGAGATGCAGCCCGTCGAGCAGGAAACGAATATCTATTCCAGATGCTAGCAGAAACAAATATCGCCACTTTTGAAGAAATTGGTGTTAAGAAAATCGTCGCATCATGTCCACACTGTTTCCATACCCTTGGCAAGGAATACAAGGACTATGGTGGTCAAGACATTGAAGTAATGCATCACTCTCAATTAATTTCACATCTTCAGAAAGAAGGAAAACTACCAGAACCTAAACACGATGGTTCTGTGACCTATCACGACCCTTGTTATCTAGGAAGGATTGGTGGTGAAACAGAAGCACCACGCGATGCTATCGGTGGAGTAGATATTGAAACTGAACGCAGTGGTAAGGATTCTTTCTGCTGTGGCGCTGGTGGAGCACAAATGTGGATGGAAGAGCATGTTGATGATGGATATGACAAGGTTAACGTAATCCGTTCAAAGGAACTTGCAGAAACTGGCGCAGATACTGTTGCAGTAGGTTGCCCATTCTGTTCAACTATGGTTACAGATGGATTGAATGCTATCGGTTCAGATATGGAAGTCAAAGATATTGCAGAGATTGTTTGGGAACAGATAAAGGCTAATGATGAAGCATTAAAATCTAAGAAAACCACTCCTAAAATCGCAGTTGAACCTGCAGAGGCATGAGCATGAAAAAACTCCTCGTAGTCGATCTATTGGCTGAGAAAGAAGGGTTTGGCAAGCATGGAACTGCAGAAATAGTTAGTCATTTTCCTGATTACGAGATTTTCTTGTGGGCACCACATACTACCAAAGCACTCGACTATGGTTGGGGAGTAAGAGTTGACTCAGCAATAGATGCCGATGCGATTATCATTACTGGTTCAAGAAAGAATGTCAGTCAATGGGAAGATTGGATGGATCAAGTTGCAGATTTGATTAGGACTGCAGATGTACCAATTTATGGGATTTGTTTTGGCCATCAAATAATTGCAGCTAGTTTAGGTGGGAAAGTTGTGAAATCAGAAAATGATAGCAATTTCCTTGCAGATGTAAAATATGATGATGGAACTCTCGTCAAGCAATTATTTACTCATCAAGATCATGTTATTGACGCTGGAGAAATGCAAGTCATTGCAAGTTCACAACATTGCGCAATAGTTGCCTGTCAACATCCTACACGACCGATTAAGTCAGTACAATTCCATCCCGAAGCAGTGCATTCGGTAATGCGTGAATTCATTCTCTGTGGAGATTTGAGTGAGGATGAAGCGAGTGTATTTGGAGATGCCATCCAAGATTTGAATGTAGCACAGTCACTGTTCTGAATCTTGGTCAAGAGATTTTGTCTCTTCCAAATCTGATTCAAATGAAGCAAGGGCAATAAACAAGCCAATGACCAAGAAATATTCAGCTGGTGCTGCGATATCTATCGCACCTTGTAATGGTGTTAATTGAATCAAAGCATCTTGTGCCTCAGCCTTGGACATTCCGTCCACGGCATCCTTTAATGCGGAAGTCATAACATTGAATGAGATGAAAGAAATAATAATCGCAATCCATCGTAAGATTTTACCCTTTTTCTGTGCGTTAGGTAACGCTAAATGAGCCATTAAAGCCCATAACATACCAACTTGGAAAACACCCAAAGCAGTGAATATATGAAACTCTAAGAAGTCATACATATTTGCAAAAGCCATCAATGAAATATTGACTCCGGTGTAAAATCCACATAGCATGCTGATGAACAATAATTTCGGGCGGCAGTCTTGACGTTGAGTCCACCACATTCGGAACGAAACAGCGCAAATAATGAATCCTGAAATGAATAATCCAGATGTAAACAAGATTCGTTGTGGGCCCGGATAATCCGATTCAGAAATGAAAAATGGTACAGCACGCGCATCTCCGCTAAGCCAATGAATAAGCATTGCAAGGCTCAAAGTCACTGCAGGAACTGCCCAACCCAATCTCGCTAACATCGTATCAGCAACGAACTTGTCTCCAAGTTTGATTCCGCCTTGGCCCTTGAAATCAATCATTGATATGCCTCCACAGTATCCTTGATTGTAGTGTCGACATCAATCCAATCAATTCCTAATACTTCTGTTGCAGGTGTTGAATCATAATCTGCATCTCCACGCATTATCCCCTTCGCTATCTGCCTGGTGAGAACTCGCTTTTTAGTGAATATTGCACCGACCCAATCTTGGAATACGGCCAAAGGTAACATCCAATTTTGTAGAGCTAGTTTCGGAGATTTTGATTTAGGATACAATTCTCTTGTTCTTTTATGCAACGCTGCCACAGTGGTATTATTATGCGGTGCTAGAATGAATCTTCCACTGGCTTCATCGACTTCAAATGCTCTGCGATGAGCTATTGCAACATCTTTGACATGAACAAAAGCCATAGGGATTTTCATTGTCATCGGGAATTTTCCTGCCAGTGCATCTCCTATGATATCAGTCGAAGGCGTTGGGCGAGAGAATCCGCCACCGAGTACACCACTTGGATTGATGACTCGTAAATCTAAATTGAGTCGTTTAGCCAATTTCCAAGCATGCTTTTCCGATTCGGTCTTTGCCATAACATAGGGCATTGAAGTATTGGTTTGCCAGTGAGTGTGATCCTTTACTTTGCCCTTAGGTTCCGAGCCGACAGCAGCAACGCTGGAGGTGTAAACGACTCTGTTAATTCCCGCTTTAGCAGCGGCATTGAGTAAATTATCTGTTCCTATATTTGCAGTGTCGATGATAAGTTGTCCGTCTCCACTTGTAGCATAAATTGTTGCGGTATGGAATAAGCCATCACATCCAGCAAGGTGTTGTTCCCAACCGTCTGAATTGAGAACATCTCCTTCAACCAACTGTAATCGCTGTTGACAGTCCAATTTGTTGGCGTGTGCAATCACATGATCTACTTTGTTTGGGTCTGATAAATCACGAACCGAACCTTTGACATTGTAGCCCTTTGACAATAGGTCTGCAACGATATGATTGCCGATATGTCCGTTGACTCCGGTAACGAATATTGTCTTGCCAGCAGCCGCACTCATGATTGTTGCAAAGGCTACTACTGTATCAACCTTCAAGTGAGAGTGGCAACACCCCCATGATGAGTCAGATGCCAATTCGCATGCATGATACCCTGCGCCGTCAAAAGGTGGATTTCTCAACTATCGAGCCAGGTAAAGTTTCGATGTATGTCTGCGGTGTCACAGTTTACGACCGTTGTCACTTAGGCCATGCAAGGTGTTATCTCTCCTTTGATTTGATTCATCGGTGGTTAGAAAAGAGTGGATTTGATGTTCACTATGTACAAAATTTCACTGACATCGATGACAAAATCATCAACCGTGCCAATGAGATAGGTGGGGATTGGAAAAAGTTGGTCGATGACAATATTGAAACTTATTACCAAGATATGGACGCTTTGAATATTCTTCGTGCTGATGATTATCCTCGCTGTACAGATTATGTTGATGACATGATTAGAATCACTGCAGATTTAATTGAAAAAGGCAATGCATATGTTGCAGATGATGGAGTATACTTCTCAATTGAATCAGCACCAGAGAAATATGGTATGCTGACAGGGCAAATTCTTGAAAATGTCCGCAGTGGTGCTGGAGGAAGAGTTGATGATACTGGTAAGAGCAAGAGAGATCACAAGGATTTCGCACTTTGGAAAGCAGCAAAACCAGGTGAGCCAACATGGGATTCACCTTGGGGTGCCGGCCGACCGGGTTGGCACATAGAATGTACAGCGATGTCAATGGATTATTTTGGAGCGCAATTTGATATTCATGGCGGAGGTCACGATTTACGTTTCCCTCACCATGAAGCAGAAATCTTTCAAGGTGAATGTCACACCGGTTGTTCACCAGTAGTTCATCATTGGCTGCACAATGGTTTTGTAAATCTTGATGGAGAAAAGATGAGTAAGTCATTAGGCAACTTTTGGACTATTGATGAGATCTTGAAAAAGGTTGACGCAATGGTACTTCGTTTCGCATTGATAAATGCCCATTACCGTTCACCAATTGACATGAACGATGCATTACTGAATGATGCTGAACGTAATTACAACCGAGTATTGGAATGTTATGTCGCATCTCTAAAGGGTTGTCTTGCAGAAAATAATGTACCGCTACCAGTAGCAGACTTTGCCAGTACCAATCCACTTTCAAAATCATTAGCACTCTTGGAAAAGATGGGAGAAGGTTTTGCTAAAGCAATGGATGATGATTTCAATTCACGTGAAGCTGTCGCCAAGGTATTGGGCGCTGTAAGAGAAATAATGAAGATGCACAATAGTGAGATGGATGCTGTAGATTCAAACGCTTTTGCACATTATGCAGTTGATTGGTTAGAAGAGACAGCCGGAGCAGTTCTGGGAGTCTTACCGACGCGAGAGATGGCGCTAGCAGAACCGGAAGAAGACCCACGCAAGTTAGAGATTGCAGATGAAGTAGACGCTTTATTGCTAGCAAGAACCCAAGCACGGGCAGACAAAGATTGGGCAAAAGCAGATGAGATTCGTGATGCTTTACAGCAGATGGGTGTAGTAGTAACCGATACTGCTGAAGGACCTACTTGGGACTTAGCTTAAGCATCAAGATAAGAGTCAGTCCGCTTCTTCAGAAGTTCTTTCAACATTAATGTCAATTCCTGTTGGAACGGGTTGTGTTATGGTCCTGTGCTCCAGATTTTTCCGAACCATTTCCGCCACTACCATCGCCCTTGTCGTGCTTTGTGGCTCTGTTTGAACGAGTTGTGTTATGGTCCTGCGCTCCAGATTTTTCCGAACCATTTCCACCACTACCATCGCCCTTGTCGTGCTTTGTGGCTCTGTTTGAACGGGTTGTATTGTGATCTTGCGCTCCAACAGGGCACGTGCAGTCCGAAAAGTCATTTCTGCATTCGGAACAACATTCAACAATTATATCGATGCCCGGAACCGGGTCATTGTTTTTTTCTTCGCCTATTACATCGCCTGAATCATCATCTTTTGATTCAGTTTTAGCCATCGGTGGTGGTGCAGGGACAAAGGGTTCTTCTGTTGACCCATCAAGTTCTGTCTCCTCAAGTTCAGTCTCATCCCATATTTTCTCAATACGTGCTTCTCCAGCTAGATCCAACTCCTCGCCTTTACTCTTGCCGAGAACATATAATCCTATGCCGATAACCGCAATTATTGCGATTAAAGCCATCTTGGCTGGTTGTTGATTATCTTCGTTTGAAACGGATTCGGCATCGGTTGAAGTATCGCTGCCATCGTCAACTGGTGGAGCTACCGTACAAGGAGGAGCAGTTCCGTCATCACAAAGTGTAATTTCGCCAGTATTGTCAGTTCCGTCAGTATTGTCAGTACCGTCCGAGTTTCCTCCGGTATTGTCAGTGCCGCCAGTATTGTCATCTGGAAGGACGACATTGACACCAGTTCGGTCTCCATCAGCATCCATTGGAATCTCGTAATATGCGTATAGTAATGACAAATCTATGTGGGTATTAGCCCAAGAAGAACGGTTGATGACGTCGAAATATCGTTCATCACCAGTGGTGAATATTGGGTCGACCGTTATGTTTCTGAGTTGTGAGACTCCCGCGTTCACTCTATTCTTGCCGTCGAATTCAGAGTCAAGATAGGTTTGGACTTGAGCATCAGTGTCCCATGCAACAGGAACATCATTTTCTTCAGGTACAGACCAGTGTTCACGGATGTCGGAGACATCGTTTCGCATAGCCATGGCTAAACCAGCTTCAATTTCGACCCAAGTTTGTGAACCATCGACCTCTGACATTGAGGTGATATCGACGGCTTTCGAGACGCCGCCACCGATGATTGGTTCCCAATCGTCTTGGTTGATAGCGGTCATGATATCGACATCCCCGAACACGGCCTTTCCGTGAA
>Ga0209709_10003404_pt1 | contig 13216 bp, 6 predicted proteins | sample ArcticOcean_MG_C_2_FD_187435 | JGI IMG/M metagenome (GOLD analysis project Ga0209709, IMG submission 187435) | Marine microbial communities from western Arctic Ocean - ArcticOcean_MG_CB4_136 (SPAdes) (version 2) | ecosystem: Environmental > Aquatic > Marine > Oceanic | place: Arctic Ocean... | reverse complement strand
GATCTTGCTGGGCTAGATACTACTATAGATTGGAAGAACACTGGAGATAATGCTTATGATGGAGAAAAGCTAAAGCTTTTAGTTCATGATGAATCAGGTAAATGGGAAAGACCTAACAACATATTAAATAACTGGAGAGTTACAAAAACTACATTAAGACTAGGTAGTAGAGTAATTGGTAAATGCCTTATGGGTAGTACTTCAAATGCTCTAGACAAAGGTGGTAGAAACTTTAAAAAATTATACGATGACTCAAATGTCAAAAAAAGAAACGCAAATGGACAAACTCGTTCAGGACTCTATAGTTTGTTCATTCCTATGGAGTGGAATTACGAGGGATACATTGATTCTTATGGCCACCCTGTCTTCGAAACCCCACAGAAACCTGTGTTTGGACCTCATGGAACGCCAATCAAGATCGGAGTCGTTGAATACTGGGACAATGAGGTAGAAGGTCTTAAGGACGATCAAGATGGTTTAAATGAATTTTATAGACAGTTTCCACGTACAACAAAACACGCTTTCAGAGACGAGTCTAAAATGTCTTTATTTAATTTAACTAAAATATATCAACAAATAGATTACAATGAAGAAGCTTCCTCTGCTTCAGTTGTAACCCAAGGAAATTTCCAATGGGAAAATGGTATACAAGATACAAGAGTGGTTTTTTTACCTAATAAAAATGGAAGATTTTTTATAACATGGGTACCACCGATAAACTTACAAAACAGATTTATCGCTAAGAATGGTTTTAAATATCCAGGTAATGAGCATATGGGTGCTTTTGGTTGTGATAGTTATGATATATCAGGAACAGTAGATGGAAGAGGTTCTAACGGATCTTTACATGGCTTAACTAAGTTTAGCATGGAAGACGCTCCTGCAGATCACTTCTTTTTAGAATATATAGCTAGACCATCAACTGCTGAAATCTTTTTTGAAGACGTACTAATGGCTTGTATTTTTTACGGTATGCCAATACTAGCAGAGAACAATAAGCCTAGATTATTATATTACTTTAGAAGAAGAGGTTACAGAGGGTTTAGTATGAATAGACCAGACAAAGTCTACGCTAAGCTATCAGTAACAGAAAGAGAGATTGGTGGAATACCTAACTCTAGTCAAGATATAATACAAGCACATGCTGCCGCTATAGAAACATATATAGAAAATGCCGTAGGATTTGACGGAGAAAATTACGGAGATGTGTATTTTCAAAGAACATTAGAAGATTGGGCTCAGTTTGATATAAATAATAGAACCAAGTTTGACGCATCTATTAGTTCTGGACTTGCTATAATGGCTTGTAATAAAAATAGATACGCTCCAGTGAACAAAACAATAAGAAAAACTTTTGACCTTGGGATTAAAAGGTATGACAACAAAGGTACATTATCAAAAATAATTAAGTAAATGAGAATAAACACAAATCCAAATAGTTCTTTTCCTAGCCAAGTTGTTAGCGATGAAGTAAAAAATTCATGGGAATATGGAGAGCAAATAGCACAAGCTATAGAGGGTGAATGGTGGAGACAAGGTGGTAATGGAACTAGATTTGCTACATCATACAATAGATTTCACTCATTAAGATTATATGCTCGTGGTGAACAACCAGTGCAGAAATATAAAGATGAACTATCCATTAATGGAGATATGTCTTACCTTAATTTAGATTGGAAACCTGTGCCAGTATTATCAAAGTTTGTAGATATCGTTGTAAACGGGATGTCTAATAAAATGTTTGAAATTAAAGCTAACGCTCAAGATCCAGTATCATTAAAGAAAAGAACTGATTACGCTACGGCTATATATGAGGATATGTTAGCTAAACCTTATTTAGAAGAATTAAAAACTAAACTAGGTTTGGATTTATACCAAAGTCCTAACCCTGCAGGTTTGCCTGCAAATGAAGAAGAGCTTGATATGCATATGCAACTTAGTTATAAGCATGCTGTAGAGATAGCTGAAGAAGAGGTTATAGATAACGTGTTAGCTAAAAATAAATTTGATAACATTAAAAAAAGATTCAATTACGATTTAGTTACTCTAGGTATGGGTGCTGTAAAAACTAATTGGAACAGAGCAAACGGTATAACAATTGATTATGTTGATCCTGCTAGGTTAATATTTTCATATACTGAAGATCCAAACTTTGAAGATATTTATTATGTTGGTGAAATAAAGTCACTAACTATAGCAGAAATAGCTAAAGAATTTCCTCACTTAACAGAAAAAGATTTAGAAAAAATATCAAAGCAAGTAGGAAGTAGAGATACAACTTATGGGTGGCAAACTTATGATCCTAATACAATACAAGTTATGTATTTTGAATACAAAACTTACAATAGCCAGGTATTTAAAATAAAAGAAACCGCTAATGGATTAGAGAAATCATTAGTAAAAGACGACACGTTTAATCCTCCTGAAAATGATAGTTTCGAAAAAGTATCAAGAACGATAGAGGTTTTATATAAAGGAGCTAAAGTTATAGGTAATAATGAATTATTACAATGGGAGCTTGCTGAGAATATGACAAGACCTTTTGCTGATACTACTAAGGTAGAAATGAGTTATGCTATTGTAGCGCCAAGAATGTACCAAGGTAAAATTGAATCTATCGTAAGTAAAACAACTGGTTTTGCTGACATGATTCAATTAACACATTTAAAGTTACAACAAGTTATGTCTAGAATAGTACCAGATGGTGTGTTCTTAGATATGGATGGTTTAGCTGAGGTTGATTTAGGTAATGGTACAAACTACAATCCAGCAGAAGCACTTAACATGTATTTCCAAACTGGTTCTATTGTTGGTAGATCATTAACACAAGAAGGTTCTCTTAATCAAGGTAAAGTACCTATTCAAGAGTTAACATCTTCTAGTGGCCAAGGTAAAATACAAAGCTTAATACAAACTTATCAGTATTATTTACAAATGATAAGAGATGTAACTGGGCTTAATGAAGCTAGAGATGGAAGTGATCAAGACAAAAACGCATTAGTTGGGTTACAGAAAATGGCCGCTAACGCGTCTAATACTGCAACAAGACATATATTACAGTCTAGCATGTGGTTAACACTTAGAACATGTGAGAACATATCTCTTAAGATAGCTGATTCATTAAATTATCCTTTAACGTTAAACTCATTAAAAAGTTCTATATCAACTTACAATGTTGGAACACTTCAAGAAATTCAAAATTTAAATATACATGATTTTGGTATATACTTAGAGCTTGAACCTGAAGATGAAGAGAAGGCGCAGTTAGAGCAAAATATTCAAATGGCCTTACAACAAGGTGGTATTGATTTAGAAGATGCAATAGATATACGTCAAATTTCTAATTTAAAATTAGCTAACAACGTATTAAAACAAAGACGTAGAAGAAAACAAGCTCAAGAGCAAAAAAATCAACAAGCTAACATACAGGCTCAAGCAGATGCTCAAGCTAGTTCAGCTGAGAAAGTTGCAATGTCTGAAGTACAAAAACAAGAGGCTATATCTGGTTCTAAAGTTCAGTACGAGCAAGCTGTTAATCAGTTTGAGATACAGAGAATGCAAATAGCTTCTCAATTGAAGCAACAGGAAATGGAATTTCAACATCAGTTTGACATGCAGTTAAAAGGTATGGAAGTTGAAGCAATGAAAACTAAAGAGTCTTCTATTGAAGACCGTAAAGACAAGCGTAGTAAAATGGAAGCTACGCAGCAAAGTGAGTTAATAAGCCAGAGACAAAATGATTTATTACCTAAAAACTTTGAAGATCAAAATACATCGGCAGTAATGCCACAAGTATAAATTTTATTAATTATTTAATTATATTATATTATGTCAGAAGAAACAAAAACAAATGAACCTGTTAAACAGGAAGGAGACTTTAAAATGAAGTCTAAAAAACCTAAGAAATTTCAAAACAAACAAGAAATTATTAAGGTTGATTTATCAAGTGATCCTAATTTAAAAACAGAAGAGCCTATAAAAGTAGACTTAACTAAAAAACAAGAAACAGATGCCATTCAAGTCGGAGAAACAGAGAAGGTGGATGTGGGCGAACAAGCCGGAGATGGCGAGATCGTGGACATTGGAGGAGACAAACCAGTTGAAGAGTCCAACCCGGTTATTGAAGAAATTCAAGAGGTGGGAGAAAAACCACTACAAAAACTAGAAACAAAAGAACCAGTTATTAAACAAGCTAACATTGATCTACCTGAAAACGTAGAAAAATTAGTTGAGTTTATGAAAGAAACTGGTGGTACTATAGATGATTATACTAGACTTAACGCTGATTATACAAACGTTGACGAAGATACTTTATTAAAAGAGTACTATAAAAATACCAAACCTCATTTAACATCAGAAGATCTTACATTTGTAATGGAAGAAAACTTCTCATTTGACGAGGATATGGACGAGGAGCGAGATATCCGAAAAAAGAAACTCGCAAAAAAAGAAGAAGTTGCAAAAGCCAAAGGCTATTTGGATGGTTTGAAAGATAAATACTACCAGGAAATCAAGTTGAGACCTGGTGTTACTCAAGACCAACAAAAAGCAGTTGAATTTTTCGACCGATACAACAAGGACAAAGAAGTAGCCGCACAACAACACGAAAGGTTTATTGACGACACTAAAAGTTTATTCTCTGATGATTTCAAAGGTTTTGATTTCGAGGTTGGAGAAAAGAAATTTAGATACGGAGTTAAAGACCCAAATGCTATTGCAGAAAACCAATCAAACATTAACACCTTCGTCGAGAAGTTCTTAGACACAGAAGGTAATGTTAAAGATACGAAAGGTTATCACAAGGCTATGTACGCTGCTCAAAATGTAGACAGTATTGTAAAACACTTTTATGAACAAGGTAAAACTGATGGGATTAAAAACGTTATGCAAAGCTCTAAAAACCCAACACTAGACGCTCCGCGTCAAGTAGCAGGTGAAGGAGTTTCCATAGGTGGTTTTAAAGTACGAGCTATAAATGGAGTAGATTCGTCTAAGTTAAAAATAAAAACAAATAAATTTAACAATTAAAAACTAAAAAAAATGGGTGTATTAAGTCCTCAATTTGGAAGCTTAGTACCATCATCAACTACACAAACTCTAGTAAGCAATTACTTGAATTTTAACAATGGTGGTGGGAATGACTTCGCACAACAATATCTACCAGAAATATATGAAGCAGAGGTAGAGCGTTATGGAAACAGAACGTTAGCTGGCTTTTTAAGAATGGTTGGCGCTGAAATGCCAATGTCTTCTGATCAAGTAATTTGGTCTGAACAAAATAGATTACACATATCTTACGATAACGTAGCATGTGGAGCAGGTGGTGCTAATAACACTTTAACTATTCCAATTGCAGCGGGAGTTGTAAATACAATTTTTCCTAATATGACTGTAGTTATAATGGATCCAGCTAACCCTGCGTTCACTGTAAAAGCAATCGTTACTGCTTCTGGCGCAGTTGCTGCTCCAGCTACTGGTGCTGTAACTGTAGTACCTTATACAAGAGCTGCTGTAAATGTTGGAGCTGGTGCTTTAGCAGGTTTAAAAGTATTCGTATATGGTTCTGAATTTGCAAAAGGTTCTACATTAGGAACTGCTACTGGTCAATCTATTCAACCAGTTCTAACAACATTTAGTAACAAACCAATCATAATCAGAGACAGATACGCTGTTGCGGGATCTGATACTGCTCAAATCGGTTGGGTTGAAGTTGCTGGTGAAGATGGAACTTCTGGATACTTATGGTATCTAAAAGCTGAAGGTGAAACTAGAATGAGATTCGAAGATTACTTAGAGATGGCAATGATTGAAGGTGAGTTAGCTTCGGCTGCACAAGCTACAGCAATTATAGCTGCTGCTCCTTCGTTTGCTGGATTACCAGCTGCGGGTATTGCAGGATCTATAGGTACTGAAGGTTTATTCTCTGCTATTAATAATGGTGGTAATGTACTTTCTGGTTATGCTGGATCTTTACAGGATTTTGATTCTGTATTAGAAAATTTAGATTCTCAAGGAGCTATTGAAGAAAACATGCTTTTCTTAGATAGAAAAACTGAGTTACTATTTGATAACATGTTAGCACAACAAAACTCTTACGGAGCTGGAGGTACATCTTACGGTGTATTTGAAAACTCTGAAGATATGGCGTTGAATTTAGGTTTCTCTGGATTTAGAAGAGGTTCTTATGATTTCTACAAGACTTCATGGAAATACTTAAATGATGCTTCTACAAGAGGTGGTTCTTCAAATTTTGTTAACGGTGACAATATCGATGGTGTTTTAGTTCCTGCTGGAACTTCTACAGTATACGATCAGTTACTAGGAACAAACATCAGAAGACCTTTCTTACATGTAAGATATAGAGCTTCTCAAGCAGATGATAGAAGAATGAAATCATGGCTAACAGGTTCTGTTGGTGGTGCTAGTACTTCTACTTTAGATGCAATGGAGGTTAACTTCTTATCTGAAAGATGTCTATGTGTTCAAGCTAGAAATAATTTCGTATTATTTACAGCTTAATATTAATGTAATGCTTACCCTCGTTGTATTAACGGGGGTAACTATTACTCTTATAAACTATTTAATTATATTATATCATGTCAAAAACAAAAACAAAAGAGGCTCAAGTAGAAAATACTTGGGAAATAAAAGATAGAACTTACTTCTTAACAGGAGATAGAGAACCTTTAACATTTACATTAAAATCAAGACACACGGAAAAATATCCGTTACTATATTTTGATGAAACAATAAACGAACAAAGAGCATTAAGATATGCTACTAACCAAAGTTCTCCATTTGCAGATGAGCAAAAAGGAGAGGCTACGTTGAAACACATAATGTTTAAAGACGGAACTTTAGTTGTTCCAAAGCAAAATCAAGCTTTACAAAAATTATTATCATTGTATCATCCAGATTTAAATGGAAGATACGCAGAATTACAACCACAATTAATAGCTCAAGATGATCTAATAGATTTAGAGTTAGAAATATTAGCTTTAAACGCTGCCAAAAATATGGACGTAGAACAAGGAGAAGCTATAATGAGAGTGGAAGTTGGAAGTAAAGTCAATGACCTTTCTTCTAAAGAATTAAAAAGAGATTTGATAATGTTTGCTAAAAGAAATCCAAAATTATTTATTGCGTTAGCTAAAGATGACAACGTGATGCTAAGAAACTTTGGTATTAGAGCAACAGAACAAGGTATTTTAGAACTATCTGGTGATCAAAGAAACTTCTTATTTGGTTCTAATAAACGTAAACTTATGACAATACCATTTGATGAAAACCCATACTCAGCATTAGCTGCTTGGTTTAAAACAGATGAAGGAGTTGAAGTTTACAGAACAATAGAGAAAAAACTCTACTAAACATGTAATACTAATATAGGGCTCGTTCACTCGGGCCCAATATTATAATAAAAATACACAAATGGCAATAAACGTAGACACTGTATATAAAACAGTCTTATTAATCTTAAATCAACAACAAAGAGGATATATGACGCCTGATGAATTCAACAGGGTTGGAACTCAAGTGCAGTTAAACATATTCGAAAAATATGCTGATGATTTAAATCAACAGTATCGTATGCCACAAAATGATACTGAATACGCTAATCGCGTTAAAAATATTGAAGATAATTTACAATTCTTCCAAAAAACAGGTACTACAACTTACGTAGGACCTCATTTTACTTTAGTACCTAATGGTACAGATACTATATATAGATTAGGATCTATAATATACCAAGGGATCGAGCTAACTCAATATGCTCAAAGAAACGAATTAATACAAATTCTAAAATCTCCTTTAACACAACCCACTACAAGTTTTCCCATATATTTATATGAGAATGATTTATTATATGTTTATCCAACTACTATAATAAACAATCTTGGTGGACTTGTGACTTTTTCTTATTTAAAAACACCTTCAGATGTTAATTGGGGTTATGTTCCAGGTACGCTTGGTCAATATTTATTTGATAACGTTCCTGGTAACTTTACTAATTTTGAACTAAGTATCACAGAACAAACAAATGTTGTAACACGAATATTAGCTTATGCTGGTGTTATAATAAACGACCCTACTATAATACAAGTAGCTTCGCAACAAATACAAGCAGAAGAACAAAACTCTAAAATGTAAAAAATGGCAAGACCTGACGGAGGATTAATCCAAGAAACTAACTTACAATATTACGCGGGCGCGCAGATTATATATACTCCAGTTGCAATAGCTGCATATACATTTACTTTTAATACTAATTTAGTTTTAGGTAGTGCTACTAGTTGGAATCCAGCTGATCCAGATTATACTTTAAATAACTTTTTACTATACACTAGTGTAAATGGAATTGTATGGACGCCTTACGTGACTACTTTTGTTTTATTAAACAACGTGGTAACATTAGGTAACCAACAAGCGATAGGTACTTACGTTAAGGTTCAGTTAAAAGCTGACGCTGTAGCAAACAACTATGGTGGTTATGAGTACACTAAACTAAATGATATTATAAACAACTTTATGGTTGGGTACGTTGGTGAAGACAAACTTATACCAAATGTAAAAAGAACTGATGTTATATTTCATGCTAAACGTGGTTTACAAGAATTTAGCTTTGACACTTTAAAAAGCATTAAGTCACAAGAATTATCAGTACCACCAAGTTTATCAGTTACTATTCCTCAAGATTACGTAAATTACGTTAAAGTATCTTGGGTTGATGGAGCTGGTATTAAACACACTATATATCCTACTCAACTAACTAGTAGTCCTTCGAATGCTCCAATACAAGATTCTCTTGGTAACATAATACAAGATAACTTTAGTGAAAACATTGATGGCACTTCAGTTACTAACGAAAGATGGGAATCAAATAACCCAAATAATATAACAGGTCTAGGACTTTTTAATTCTTCTGGGCCAGAAGCTTTCATGAATGATTGGTGGGGTGAATCAGCTTGGGGATTTAGCGGTTACCCAGGACAAAGATACGGAGGTGATCCAGTCAACATGCAAAACAATGGCTGGTTCAACATAGACTACGCTAGAGGTATGTTTAACTTTTCTAGTGATTTAACCGGGAAGTTAATAATATTAGAATACATATCTGATGGATTAGCTTATGATTTAGATACTAAAGTACCTAAAATGGCAGAAGATGCAATGTATGCTCATTTAAACCACGCTATTTTATCTACTAGAGCAAACACACAAGAATACATAGTACAACGATATAAGCAAGAAAGATACGCAAAGCTTAGAAACGCTAAAATAAGATTATCTAATATAAAACTAGATGAAATCGTTCAGGTAATGAGAGGTAAATCTAAATGGATAAAATCATAATACATGGCTGAAATTAAAAATACCTTTCTAAAAGGTAAGATGAACCAAGATATTGACTCTCGATTATTGCCTAACGGCGAGTATAGAGAAGCTATAAACTTAATGATTAGTAGATCTGAAGGTTCAACTGTTGGTGAATTTGAAAACCTATTAGGAAATACTTCTATATCTAATCTAAACGGAGACAACTCTGTTATAATTGGTCATTATGTAAACGAAACAACTAATAAAGTTTATTTATTCGCAACAGATTATAATGATGTTGACGGTGTTCGATCTACGTCTGCTGATAATTTTATATATGAATTAAGTCTTGATTCTTCTTTAACTAAAAAGACCTTAGTCACTGGTGGTTTTTTAAACTTCAACAAATCATTCCCTATAATTGGTGTAAATCTAGTAGAAGATTTATTGTTCTTTACTGATAATCTAAATCAACCAAGAAGAATAAACATAGCCACGGCCAATCCTTCAGACATATCTACACCAACTCATTACGAAAATGAAGATCAAATATCTGTAGCTAAGTACGCTCCGTGTGAACCTATATTGGTTTTTGATAGGGTCGGCGTTACACTAACTGCTTTAGCTGATGGGACTACTAATGTTATAAATGTAGATACTGTAACTGGTTTAAAAATAGGTGATTTTGTTTCTCCTTTTGAAACTTTAAATCCAACAGGTTTTCCAACTCCATTAACCCAATGGAATAAAGTTAATTATATTATAGCAATAAATAGTCTAGTTTTAACTTTGTCAGAGCCTATGACCGCGCCAAACGCGTTTAAGTTAGTTTGCCAGAGGCCAACAATGACCAATAAAACGTCATTGCTTTTGTCTAATGGAATAACAACCACGGTAACTGTTGCTGGTAACAATCCAGTAGCTTTAACAGCTACTTATGAGTTCTTAGTAAACGCAACAAATTGGTCGCCTGACATAACGCCTATAGTAGGCGATATAGTAACTGGAACAGATGTATCAGCTAATACAACAATATTAACCGCTGTAGCCACTTATGGTGCTGCTAATGGGTCTCCAGGTGATGATGATTATCAACAACGTACAAAGTGGACGATAACATTATCTAAAACAACTGATATAGCAAATGGAACTGGTAACACCATGAACATAGGTGTAAACCAAAACTATGAATCCGCTTGGCAAGGAGATGCTAATTTCTTAGAAGACAAGTTTGTAAGATTTAGCTATAGGTTTAAGTTTGAAGATAACGAGTATTCTTTAATGGCTCCTTTTTCTCAACCTATGTTTATACCAAAACAATTTAGCAAGTTTGGTAGAGGCCAAGAATCAGAAACAGTAGACATGGACAACGCTTACAAATCAACAATATTAAATTGGTTTGAAAATAGCGTAGAAAACATTGTGCTAAAAACACCAATGCCATATTCTACACCGGCATTAAATTCTTCTAATTTACTTATAACAGATATTGATTTACTTTACAAAGAATCAGATGCTTTAGCTGTTAAAGTTTTAGATACGGTAGATATTTCTACTTTACTAAACCCTACTACAAATTTTCCAGGTATTACATGGGATGATGAGGTTCACGGCGTTTCAACAACTTATTATTACGCTTATGATTACGCTTCAAATAAACCTTACAAAACACTGCCATCAAGTCAAACAACAAGAGTTTATGACAAAGTTCCGATAAAAGCTCTAGCTCAAGAACTTATAGGTAATAGAGTTGTTTATGGTAATTATGTAGATAAACATAGTAGCCCTGCTTCTATAAATTTTAGCGCAGCAATTGCTAGTAAAAAACCTTACAAAAATAACGTTGTTCAATATCCTTATCACAATTTAAAACAAAACAGAACTTATCAAGTTGGTTTTGTGTTGTCGGATAGATACGGAAGACAGTCAGATGTTATTCTTTCTTCTTATGATAACCTTGATGGAACTGGTGGTTCTACTGTTTTCTCTCCATACAATACTTATAACGATCAGATAGATAACCCTATTATAGATTGGCTTGGAGATTCTTTAAACGTTACTATAGACTCCGCTATTGGTGGAGCTACTGGACCTGGTGAACCTGGAGTTTGGAATGCTACAACAAATCCTTTAGGTTGGTATTCATATAAAATAGTTGTTAAACAACAACAACAAGAGTATTACAATGTTTATCTGCCAGGTTTCGTAAATGGTTTACCTATAACAGCCAATGAAGAACAAAACAAATCTTCCTTTTCTGTGTTACTTAGTGATAATATAAACAAAGTGCCTAGAAACTTACAAGAAGTAGGGCCAACAGATAGAGAGTATAGCAGTAGCGAGTTATTATATATTAGAGTAAACAATCCTAATATAAACAACAAAAATAATAGACCTTATGGTTATCCTAAAAAATCAACACCTTGGAATAAACAATATTTTCCTGGATTTTTAACTCAAGAAGTTTTATCAATAGCCACGGTTAGAGATATGGAAATTGCTTCAATACCTTTTGTGGTAAGTGCGCCAGAAGGAGACTACGGGCAGGTTGGTAGTGATTTTGATAACGCCACAGGTATAACAACTCCAGTGTCAATAGGATCAATACCTTGGGGCCAATCACCAATTACGCAGCCTTTTTATAATTCTGATTTAAATCCTTTTGCTTTAAAAATAGACACAACTCCTAACGGTAAAGTTGATCAAATTGGTGCTGTTGTACCAATTGTTCCAGGTGGAGTAGGCGCTGATACAAATGCTAATGCCGCAGGTTTTAACGGAATAAACACAATGGTGCCTTTTTTAAGTGTAGCAGAAACTAAACCAGTATACTCTTTATTAGAGATATTCTGGGAAACTTCTTTACAAGGAAAAATAAACACATTAAATAGCTTAATAAATTCACAATACGCAGGTATATCTTCTATAACAAGCTCTTCAGGTTCTTTTACAGAAAACGATGCTGTTGAAACTAAAATAGGGAATAGCTTTTCTTTTGTAACTGGCGGTGGAGTTCCTGTGGCTGACGACAGTTTTCTTACAGTTTCTTTAGAATCCGCATATAGAGCTAGTGATATCAACCAAGAAACAGATGTAAAAACTTTATTTACTATTGCCGAAGATGGCGAGGCTCAAGCTCTTTATGATTTAGATACTAACGCTTTATTTTGGTACAGCCAAGGTTCTGCAGCTAATCCATCTGAAGATGTTTACAACATAAGTATAAAAGTTATATATAACCCTGGAACTGGATCTCCTTTCCCTCTTACAAACTACATGCCATATGTTGCAACTTTAACAAACGTTGCGCCAACATTTGACGACTGCGATGACCCAACTGGAATAACTATAACTAGCACAACTATAAAACAGTTCGCCGCTAAAAACGGTTCTGCAGATGCTGATAAATATACGGATCAATTAACGTTTGATTTAGATCCATCACAAGCTAATTTTTCTACTATTAACAGTCAATTTAACATGACTACAGCTGGTTTATTAACCGTGAACTCAGGCGTTTTGGTTGATTTAACTACTTACACTATTGTAACAAGAGTAAGAGACGTTAATGGTAATGGTTTATCGGCAATTTGTTCTGTATCGTTTACCGTTGGTGTTCAACACACTCCTAAGTCTATATGTGAAGGAAGAAAAGGAACCGTAGCCGCAGCTTGTGGACAAAGTTATGCAACTTATTTTTTAGCATCTGCATCGACACCTACGTTCTCTTGGCCAATAACTGTTGGTGGAGTATCTTTTCCAACTCCAACATACAACTACAACGTAAGAAACAATGCTACCGGAAGCGGTGCTTATACAACTGGGGCTTTAACACAAGGTGTTATGAATATAAAACCAACATTACAATCTACATTAACACCAGGTGGTGGAAGTGTAT
>Ga0209709_10003403_pt1 | contig 13218 bp, 8 predicted proteins | sample ArcticOcean_MG_C_2_FD_187435 | JGI IMG/M metagenome (GOLD analysis project Ga0209709, IMG submission 187435) | Marine microbial communities from western Arctic Ocean - ArcticOcean_MG_CB4_136 (SPAdes) (version 2) | ecosystem: Environmental > Aquatic > Marine > Oceanic | place: Arctic Ocean... | reverse complement strand
TTCGATATGAGGTATCAGCTCATAAGTAATGGCATCGCCGTAAGGTCCTAAGTTGGCCGAATTTACTGCATATGAATCGTCATAGTAGGGGTTTTGGTGCTGTATTTCAAGGACCAAAAAACGAGGAAAATCTTCTGATACCCATTTCTGATAGAAGTCATAAGCCTCTTTTTCTTGGATGTATTGATAACCGGTAATGCCAAATCGACTGCTATAGACGGTATCTTGTTTTGGGGAGGCGGGTGGTTCGGTTCTAAATCCACCTATTGTTTTTGGGAAGTGTCCATGAAAAACCATCAATGGATAGCGATCTGTATTATTCTTCGAAAAACCTTTGGGTATCAACACATTGGCTTGTACGTACATGGGTCTACCCCAAAATTCAGTGAGTAGCTCACTCTTAATTTTAATATGTTTTATATATTCAGAATCCTGCACAACCGATATTGAAGGAATTTCCTTGGTTAGGACTATTTGAATGGGACTGTTTTTTTTACCTATAGTGACTTTAATGGGTTTACTGTAAATGTTTTTTGGACTAATATTCCAATGTTGCCCCTCGCCTTGGTCCATGGGTAACTGTACAGTATGACCATTTACCAATTGAAAGGTTTCATATTTATGCAGAAGTGCTTGAACAAAATAGTCACCCGCTTTTAGGTCTGCTAGGGTTTCTATGGGGTAGGCGAGGGTCTGCTTACTGAAAGGTATGGATGTGTTGGGGATCCATTGCTGAACATCTTTACCTATTATAATGCCTGTTTGATCTGTATCATTGATTTGAAACCGAGGTTCCGTAATGGTATCCTTGGTAATCATAATCAAGAGCCTTCCGTCAAAACCTTCCGTACCTAGAGCGGGATCATAGGTAACTTCGATCATGGTATCATTGTTTTGAGAACATGACCCCAACGACATGGTTAATAATGCTATTATGATCAGTTTAGAGAGGGTCTTATGACTTTCCATAATTCAAAAAAGTTAGTATTTAATGCTCATAAAGTTGATTAAAGATAGGTAATTTAATTTTTGTAATACGTCAAGGCTAAAAAAGTACAGGAATGAGCAATTCATAAAAAGCATTAGATCAGAAATTTCAGAAAGTTTTTTTTCCGCCATATTATGTTTCCACTCACTAGCTGATAAATGGAGTATAAAAACTGAATATATTATATTGATATAATTATTCAGTGCAATGAGTAAATTCTATTTTTATAAGATGGAAGAGGTTAAATACCAAATTTATGTTTGAAAGAGGATCAAGTTTTATTTTCTGTTCTTCATTTATTGAATTTGAATTCGTTAATTTTGTCATCTAATTTAAAAAGTTATGATCAAAAAAGCGAAGGCCATGTGGCATGGAAATGGACTCGAGGGCCATGGTATGATGTCAACAGAGAGTGATTTATTAAATGATGTTAAGTACACATCAAAATCAAGATTTGAAGGCGCCCCAGGTGGAAGTCCAGAGGAATTGATTGCTGCGGCCCACGCAGCTTGCTTTTCTATGAAGTTAAGTTTCAATTTATCAGAGCATGATTTTCCCCCAGCAAAATTAGATGTTCAATGTGCCATAAAAATGGAAGATTTTGTAATCAATGAGTCTCGATTAGTAGTCAAAGCAGAGGTGCCTGAAATCGATCAAGAAACCTTTAATGATTTGGTAGAAGATGCACGTTTAAATTGTCCAATTTCAAAATTACTTGACGTCTCGATTGTAGTAGAGGCTTCTTTGTTCTAATCTATTATAATCTTTGTTGGCTCTAATTCTTCATAAGGACATCTGTATCAGCTGAACTAACAGGTATAGGGTATTAATGGAGTAAAGCGTGTTGATGATCATTGGATCGACTGTTTTTTTTTGAGACCTGAGAGCAGAGTTATGAAGAATGTGTTTAATTAGTTTTCGATGTGCCGTACAATCTAAATAGGTAGCTTGATGCATTATTACAAATTGTTCCGACGAAGGATAATGAGCACTTTGGCCTATACTTTTAGGAAGATTTTCATTTTATAAAGGGCATTTAAGAATCCCCATTTTACTCCCAAATACAATACAGACATAGCAACAATACTGAAAGGGTTGCCAATCCATTCTCCTATCCATCCAAACAATCCTTGTGTGGTATATTGCCAGTCAATAAAAGTTCCAGATATGTAGATGAGGATAGAATTTACGCCTATAACCTTGAAGAAGTAGGCCCATTTCCGATAGCCTTTCACATCAATGATGTAGTAGAATAGGGTGAAGAGTAAGATGCTGATACCACCTGTGAGCATCACAAATGAACTACTCCATAGATTTTTATTTATGGGGAAATCAAGGTTCCAAATAAGACTAAATAAAATAAAAATGATGCCAATAATGGCCAGTCGAAGACATTTTTTTGTACCATTTGATGCATTATTTTTTATGTAATTCCCTACTAAAATACCTAAAAGACCAGTACTAATGGCTGGTAGGGAAGAAGCTAATCCCTCGGGGTCATGATTGCCTAAATATAATTTACCGGGCATGATGAGGCGATCGAGATAGGAGGCGAAGTTTCCTGCTTGCGTAAGATCACCTGTCGGGAAACCTGGGGCTGAGGTAAATTTTAGGATCAAATAATAACCCATCAATAGGCCTGCAAACCAGAGGTAGTTCATCCATTCTTTTTTACTATAAATAAAGATGAAATTAGCAAACATATAAGCGATGCCAATTCTGCCCAGTACACTACCGAATCTGATTTCTGAAATTGGCATGATATGAATGCCTTGGTTGATGACTAGACCTAATAAAATGAGGATGATGGTTCTTTTGATAATTCGTAAAGCCATTTGACTTTTAGATTTCCCTAATTCTAGTTCTTTTACCACCGAGTAAGGTGAAGCCAGCCCTGCTATGAAAAGAAATAATGGAAATATTAGATCATAAAAAGCAAATCCATGCCAATCAGGATGGATCATTTGATTAGCTAAGGTTTCCCAGATGGGATTGTGATTTACTTGATGGATTGAATGAACAATTGCTTCCGCACCCATGATCCAAAACATATCAAACCCACGTAAGGCATCTAAGGAATAAAGACGGTTCGATATGGGTGTCGGCGACTCAGTTGACATAATTATTTGTTTTTACGAACAATATATTTATTTTTTTTCAGTAAAAACATATAATTATGGGTAATTTCTTGATGTTTAACTAAAAGGAAATTGCCTCATGATAAAACCACCGATTAAAAGTTGCTCTATTTTGCCTTACAAAAGGAGCTTGTGATAACGACGGGTTTTAATTTTTTTTCTAATCCTTTCAAGGATTTTTCATATTTTTTGTTAAAAAAAAATATTTGCCTTTTTTCAATTCCTAAATATCTAAACAATTACCATATTGCAACTTAGTTATTATGATTAAGGATAAAATGTCAAAAAAATTAGCAGTAGGGATTGATATTGGAGGTACCTTGACCAAGGTGGGCTTTGTCGATATAGAAGGTGAATTGTATGCTCATTTAGATTTCCCAACTCAGGGATATCCTGACGTCGATGATTATATGTCAGTTTTGGCATCAAAAATTCAATATTTAGAAAAACAGCTGTCTTTTGATTTTGAGATGGTGGGTCTAGGTATTGGTGCTCCTAATGCGAATTATTACCGTGGGACCATTGAGTATGCTGCTAATTTAGAATGGAAAGGAATCATTCCATTTGTGAGTAAAGTGAAGGCCCATTTTAATGTGCCTATTTATATGACCAATGATGCCAATGCAGCAGCTATTGGAGAGGTAGTCTATGGGGATGCTAAAAAGATGCGTGATTTTATAGTCATCACATTAGGTACAGGTTTGGGATCAGGCATTTACGCCAATGGAGCATTGATTTATGGACATGATGCCATGGCTGGTGAATTGGGTCATATTTCTATTGATAGAGATGGTAGATTAGACGGTTTAGGTGTTAAAGGAGGGCTAGAAGCTTATGTATCTTCAACAGGATTAAAACGAACCATATTTGAATTACTTTCAGATTCTATATCTGATAGTGAGCTTAGAAATTATTCTTTTAATAACTTACATGGTGAAGGTATAACTAGAGCAGCAGAGCATGGCGATGAAATCGCTTGTGCTGCTTTTGAAATGACAGGTAAAATTTTAGGAGAGCAATTGGCCAATTTCGTCGCATTTTCGCATCCTGAGGCTATTTTTTTGTTGGGAGGTTTGGCTAAATCTGGGAAATGGATTTTCGAGCCCACCCAGAGACATCTTGAAGCCAATCTTTTACCTTATTACAAAGGAAAAGTAAAGCTATTGCCCTCTGGAATGATAGATAAAAATGCAGCAATTCTCGGAGCAGCGGCTTTAGTTTGGAATCAGCAGGACCCTTAACTTTTTGATAATAGACATCTTTAAATTATTTTTTGAATGCAGATAAGATTATTGATATATTTAGGAGGCCTAATGTTGGTTTTGGCGACAATAAATGCTCAGAAGCAGCCTGCTGCCCAGGAAGAGCTTGTCATTTTAGTCCCCTCACCAGAACATTCAAAAGCTTTATTTATCACTTTGGCATATCTTGACAAATACCATTATCGAAAATTAAAGTTAAATGATTCACTTTCTGCGGTAGTTTTTGCCAATTATATTGATGGTTTAGATCCCTCAAAAGTTTTTTTCTTACAGTCAGACCTTGATTATTTTGAAAAGTACAAGCTTCAACTAGATGATGAATTATTAGCAGAAAAATTGGATTTTGGATTTCAAATATTTAATCTCTACCAAACGCGGGTCTTAGATCAGTATGCACGTATTCCTGAAATGTTGGAAAAAGGTTTTGATTATGAAAAACAGGAGTACTATGATTTCGATCTTGATGAAATAGATTGGGCCAGCAGTGCTGAAGAACTCAATGAGCGATGGCGTCTAATTGTAAAAGGTCGGGCTTTGAACTTATTGCTGGCAAAAAAAGACTGGGATGAGGCGAAGAAAATATTATCAGATAGAAATGCGCGACGAATCAAGTCTTTGTATCAAAATAAGAGTGAAGATGTTTTCCAAGTTTATTTAAATGCCTTAACATCTGCCTATGACCCTCATACTAGTTATTTCTCACCAATTACTTCAGATAACTTTCAAATCAATATGAGTTTGTCTTTGGAAGGTATTGGAGCGGTATTAGGACAGCAGCTAGATTACACACAAATTGTTAGAGTTGTGCCTGGCGGTCCTGCGTTTAAGAGTAAGCGAATTTTCGAAAAAGATAAAGTCATAGCCGTTGCTCAGGGAGATGATGGTGAATTTGTTGACGTAGTGGGTTGGAGATTAGATGAAGTGGTTCAAAAGATCAGAGGTCCCAAGGGAACAGTAGTTAGGCTTCAGACCTTGAGTAAGGGTGATTTGGTGGCATTGCCTGATACGATCCGCATGATCAGGGAAAAGATAAAATTAGAAGATGAATCAGCCAAAGGAGAAATCATTTCCTATTTTGAAAATGATGCGACCTATCAAGTTGGTGTGATTACGTTACCTAGTTTTTATATTGATTTTGAAGAGCGAAGTGCAGGTGTTGAAAATTACAAGAGTACAACCCGAGATGTGAGTATTTTATTAGACAGTCTCAATAAGATAGGAATGGATGCCTTAGTCATTGATTTGAGGTATAATGGAGGAGGGTCATTGGATGAAGCGATAGATTTGACTGGCTTATTTATCCCTTCAGGCCCTGTGGTCCAGGTTCGGAATACCGACAACAGCATAGATATTTTGTCAGATGACAACCCCAAGGTTATGTATGAAGGTCCGTTGGCTGTGTTAGAAAACAGATACAGCGCCAGTGCTTCAGAGATATTTGCAGCAGCCATTCAGGATTACAAAAGAGGAATTGTTTTTGGTGAAAATAGCTTTGGAAAAGGTACGGTTCAAAGCTTACTGAGCTTGGAGCGTCCTGTTTTAAATTACCTCAACCGGCTGATCGCAGTTAATCAATTTTCAAATAATGGTGATTTGATAGATCTGAGAGATAAAGTTAAAAACCAAGAAATTAGCCTTGGGCAGCTTAAAATGACCTTGGCAAAATTTTATAGGGCTTCTGGAAGCAGTACGCAGCGTACCGGCGTGAGACCGGATATAGCCTTTCCTTCTTATTTCACATCGGACGAAGTAGGTGAAAGCTCAAGTCCGTCAGCTTTACCGTGGGATGAGATAGGCTCCTCTAAATTTTCATCTACTTATGATGTGTCATCTGAACTTCTCGATGACCTTTATGATGAATATAGAAAGCATTTGGCAGAGGATAAACAACTGATGGATTTGGTTAATGATATTAATGAGCAGAGAGAAGCCAATGAAGATAAGTCTATGTCATTAAATTTATCGATGCGCCAAAAAGAAGCTGAGGCCAATGAGTCATCAAAAAAACTCGATGAAGAAGTTACCAAAACAGAACTTTTTTTCGCAGAATCAGATAGAGTAAAAATCAGTAAAGATCCCTACCTCAAAGAGTCCATCCGATTAATGACTGAATGGGTTAAAAGACCGAATTGATTTGTTTCATAATATTTTGAGATAAATTCGTAATTTTAAATAGGAAAGCACAATAAAGGAAGTTCATCTTTGTCTTCTTATTATTAATTTTATTTAAATCATAAATAAACCCTATATTTCGCCGGAGACTAAGCTCAATGAGTTGACCCTTAAGTCCGTTATTATTGGGGCGACACTTTCAGTTGTTTTAGGAGCAGCCAATGCTTATTTTGGACTTTTTTCGGGATTGACGGTATCCGCATCGATCCCTGCTGCGGTCATCTCTATGGCTGTTTTAAAGGCATTTAAAAATTCAAATATTCTTGAAAATAATTTGATTCAAACTGCAGCATCTGCCGGAGAATCCTTAGCTGCAGGGATCATTTTCACCCTACCTGCTTTAGTTATTATGGGCTATTGGGAGTACTTTAATTATCTAGAAACTACCCTGATTGCAATATGCGGTGGAGTTTTGGGCGTTTTATTTACGATTCCTTTACGAAAGGCGCTCATCGTTAAAGAAAAACTCGCTTTTCCAGAAGGTGTGGCCACGGCAGAAGTCCTCAAGACGGGAGAAAAGGGTGGAGATTCGATAAAATATTTAATTAGAGGTAGTCTATTAGGGGGGCTTTACAAGTTTGGTTTTGAGGCGCTAAATTTATGGAGTGGCCTCTTTGAAAAGGCTATACTTCTCAAAGAGCGTTATTATCTTTATTTCAGTTTAAACTTGTCACGGGCACTCGTAGCGGTGGGCTATATAGTGGGATTAAATATTTCTTTTCTAGTCTTTTTAGGAGGGGTCATCAGTTGGTATGTAGGTATTCCCCTATATATCTTACTAAGAGGTGCCCCCTGAGGAGCTTTCAGCAGTTCAAATAGGGGGAGAGTTATGGAGTTCTCATATTAGATATTTAGGAGTCGGTGCGATGATTGTAGGAGGTTTGTGGGCATTAGTGGGATTAAGATCCGCACTTGAAGCAGCACTTGAGGCTTTTAAAAAAGGAAGTAAATCCCTTTCAACGACCTCCAGAATAGAATTAGATACTCCGATGTCATGGGTATTGATTGGTATCGGGGTCATGACCATACCTATTTTTTTCATTTACTTGACCCTTATAAAAGATGTTCCGATCACCTTATTCATGTCCCTGATCATGATCGTTGCAGGGTTTTTATTCTCTGCCGTTGCGGGCTATATGGCGGGACTGGTAGGTTCTTCAAATAATCCTATTTCAGGAGTCACTATAGTAACCATACTGATAACCGCTTTATTGTTATTATTATTAATGGGTACCAGTGACCCGGCAAAAGGAGTGGCGGGAGCCATTTTAGTAGGAGCCATCGTTTGTTGTGCTGCAGCCATTGCGGGGGACAATATGCAAGATTTGAAAGTAGGGCATATTTGAGGTTCAACGCCAAGAAATCAGCAAATCATGCAAATGGTAGGGGTTGTTTCGGGGGCCTTGCTCATCGCACCTATTTTAAATTTATTATTGGCATCCAAGGGAATAGGCCTACCTAAGCTGATACATCCCCATCCACTCTCAGCACCTCAAGCTACCTTAATGATGAGTGTTGCCTCGGATATATTTGGTGGTAATTTACCTTGGGATATCATCGTTATCGGTGGCTTTATTGGTGGTTTAATCATTTTGGCAGACGAATATTTTAAATGGAAAAAAAGCAATTTTAAAATGCCTATTTTAGCCGTCGCAGTGGGTTTGTATTTACCTTTTGAACTTGACTCGTCTATATTTATAGGAGGACTGATTGCTTGGCTGCTTGAGAAGGGGTATCAAAAAGCTAAAAATTCCACCTCTGTGGATCACGCTAAAAACGCAGGTTTATTAATGGCTTCAGGACTCATCACGGGTGAGGCGTTGATCGGTATTTTAATTGCGGTATTAACAGCGGTTCAATGGAATTTTTCCATCAGTGATGATCCATTGGGAGGTAGTTTAATAGGTCTGTTGATTTTAACGATCATTTTGATTTATTTTTATCAAATGGTATTAAAAATTGCTAAAAAATAGGCTTTTAAAAATTCGCCTGTAAAAGATCACCACTCAACTGAAGTAAACCGAGTTCAAATTTTTTGGCACTGTAACGTGCGTTGTTATAGTTGACCTGTGCATTCAGTAAATTAAGCTGGGCTTGTCTGAAAGCTATTGAGGTAATTTGCCCGAGGTTGTATTGTTCTTTGGTACGTTCAAAATTACGTTGGTTAGTTTCCAGATTTTTATTTTGAGCCATCATGATAAATAAAGCCGTTTGATAACTGGTCCATGCATTATTCAAATTACGATCTAGATTTAATAAAGTTTGATCCATTGAGAGGGATTCATTTTCTAGAGCTATTTTAGTATTTTGTCGGAGCGTATTGGACTTCCCTCCATCCCAGAGATTCCATGAAAGTGTGGCCCCTATGTTTAGGCCATTAGATTGTTGAGTAGCAAGAAAACCAACAGGTCCAAAGTCATTATTCTGCCAATTGTAACGGGTATTTAGCCCTACGCTCGGAATGATAGCGGCAGATGAAATCTTAATATTTGTCTCTGCATTTCGCAGATTACTGTTTTGTTCCAGCACATCAACATTATTTGAATGTGCTTTATCTGATAATACTTCAAAGGCCAGATCTTCATAAAAAGAAAGGGTAGTATCTACTTCAAAAGACGTAGTTATGCTTCTTCCTAATAAAAGGTTGAGATTATTTTTTTCAGTTTTTAATGATTGGCTGATGTTGAGATAATTAATACTATCGTTATTAAAATCTACCTCGGCATTCAACACATCTAGTTTGGTGTTTTGTCCATACTCAAAATTAAAAATAGCTTTGGTCAATCGTTCTTTGGATATAGCTAAGGATTTATTCTGATTCAATTGATCTTGAGTAAGTCGTGCGATTTCATAGTAAGCGAAGAAGATATTGAATAGTGTATTCTCCATCACTTTTCTTGCTTGCAATGCCGTCAGATTATAATTTTCTTGTAATTTTTGGTAGTTATATTTTCTTCCAAATCCATTGAAAAGAGTATAATTTAAGGCCAAATTTGCGTTATAGCCCATCGTTTCAACACCTGAAACACTTACAACTCTGTCGTCATTTTGAAATTTATTTTCGGAATTGGTAGAAGCAAATGTTGAACCGGCACTTCCTGATAAGGAAGGTAAAAAGTCACTGTTTGTTAAATCGGCATTATTTTCAGCAATTTTTGTTAAATTATTCGCTGCTTTAATTTCGAAATTATTTTCGAGGGCAATCTCCACCGCGAGGTCTTTGGTGAGTAATTCTTGTCCAATTCCTTGAAAATATAGATTCAGATAAATGGCAACAAAATATAATATTTTGAATTTATTCATGGTTGATATTTAATTCTTTTACAGCTCTTTCGACAGATTCTTTTTCCGGTTTAGTCCCCGTCCACAACCAAATGGTCCAGACTTTCATAGTATTTCCAAAAGCAAGTAACATGGGTAAAAAGACCAGTGTCAATAAGGTAGCAACTAAGATGCCATATGCTATTGAGACGGCCATGGGTATGAGAAATTGCGCTTGTAAACTCTTTTCGAATATAAGAGGGCCCAAACCAGCGACAGTAGTGATAGAAGTCAAAAAAATGGGACGAAATCTTGATTTCCCGGCTTCCAATAGTGCATCGTCGAACTTCATGCCTGCCCTTAGGTTGCTATTAAATTTACCAATCAGAACTAAACCGTCATTCACAACAATTCCAATAAGAGCAATGATGCCTAAAAAGGAGGAAATATTAATAGGATAACCATGCAGCCAATGACCCCAGGCAACCCCAATCAGACTGAAAGGAATCATAATCATCAGCAACAGCGGTTGGCTTATCGAACGATAAGTGAAAGCAATTATCGCAAAAATCATAAAAAAGACGATGGGCATGGTCGCTGCAGCGGATGAAGTCGTTTTATTGGCTTCTCTACTTTGACCATCAAATGAAGCGCTGACACTCGGATATTGAGCATTAATAATCGGTAATACTTCTGTTTTGATTTCTTGGATGATTTCCGTAGCGCTGGTTTTTGGATTTTTAAGATCTGCATCAATTCTTATTTCTCGATCTCCATCGAGGTGATTGATCGATATCTCACCTCTTTGTATTTGATAATTGGCCACTTCTCTTAGGGGTACGCGTACTCCCAAAGGACTCACTACGCGCATTTCTTCGAGGCTGGTTATAGAGGAGCGGGTCTCTTTGTCGTAACGTACCCATACTTTGATCTCGTCTCTTCTCCTTTGAAATCGTTGTGCTTGGTATCCAAAGAAGCCCGATCGTACTTGACTTATCAGGGTATTGAGGCGGAAACCCATGGCATAGCCATTTTCTGTGAGTTCAAGTTTTATCTCTTTTATGCCTGCGGGATCATTGTCTTCAATATCCTTGAGTAGGTTATTCTCTTTTAAATAGTTCTTGACCAATAATTTGGCTTCTTTCAACTCTTGGGTATTATTACTCAATAAGGATACTGAAATGGGTTTACCACCGAAATAATTTCCAGAACCATAAATTAATGTTTCAGCACCATCTACACTTCCTACTTTTTTATCGATTGCGGATGAGACCAGATAGGCCGGAGCATCACGCGCTTCTCCAGACAGTAAATTGATAGTTAGTGAGGCTACTGATGTCCCAGGACCCACACGGCGGATGATATTCTGAATGACAGCTAAATTCCCAGTTTGTAATTCTGAAAGTGAGTCATTTACCTTCCAGGCCTGATTTTCAATATGAGTAATGATTGAATCTGCGACGGCCTCATTAGTACCTTGAGGCATTTTCAAACTTATTTGTAGTCGATCACTGGCTATTTGTGGAAAAAAAGAAAATTTGATGATGCCGCCACCCATTGATCCCAATGTCAATACAAGTAGGGCCAAGGTGATCCCAAAGCCTAAAACTTTATTTTTCAAATAAAAGCGCAGCGTAGGAGCATAAATATTATCGCGCATCCATGACATAAATTGATCTGCATAAGCATTGAACCAATAAGTTTTTTGGGCCTTAGTCAACGATTTGGAGTGTGATATATGAGAAGGCAGAATGATCAATGCCTCAATTAAAGAGAGCCCTAGGGTGAGAATAACAATCGTAGCCGTTTCTCCAAAAAACTCCCCAATTCGACCCTCTAAAAAAAAGAAAGATGAGAAGGCAACAAGCGTGGTAAGAATAGCAGAGGTAATGGCGGGTAGTACCTCCATGGTACCATCAATAGCTGCTTGCATTCGAGTTTTGCCTTTTTCATAATGGTGATAAATATTTTCTGAAATAACGATGCCATCATCGACAAGTATACCAATGACAATGATCATACCAAACAAGGAAACAACATTGATGGTTACATTGAAAAACCCAGCAAATATGAACATCCCTAAAAAGGCAAAAGGCAAACCAAAAGCGACCCAAAAAGCCAATCTCGGCTTAAGGAAGAGGGCCAGAAAAATAAGTACAAGAATAATTCCCTGTAAGGCATTTTTCAAGAGCAAATTGATACGTTCGACTACTACCACGGATCGATCACTGATGATGGCCAACTGGAGGTTGTCATTTTTATTATTAAAATCAGTTACATAGGCTTTTACATTTTCTGCTACTTCTATCAAATCTTCAGATATCGTAGCCTTGACATTCAATTGGACGGAGGGCTTGCCATTAAAATAAGCTCTATCTGGCGATTCAGACCATTTGTCAGTGATAACTGCAATATCCTGAAGCCTGATGAGTTTGCCATTTTCATTGCTTTTTAAGACAATTTGATCAAATTCTACCCCATAATATTTTCGGTTACTGACCCGAATGAGGTATTCTTCTTGAGAGGTTTTAATAGAACCCCCAGTGACCAAAATATTAGTGGAGGTTACCGCTGCCGCAATCTCTTGAAAGGTCAATTGATAGGCTCGCATTTTATCCTCATTCAAGGCAATTTCTATTTCTTCATCGGGATATCCTGAAATGTTTATTTGTGAGATTCCCTCAAAGCTTCTCAAGTCATCTTCTACCTTTCTTCCAAATGATTTTAAAGTCATTAGGGGAATATTTTCACCACTTAAGACAATAGAAATGGCATCTGAAGTGAATATTTGCTTAGCAATAATGGGGGGCTCCATATTCGAAGGAAACGAGGGAATCTTGTTTACTGCATTTTTTACATCAGAAAGCGCAGCATCGATATTATATCCTTTAAGTATCTCTATTAATATATTTGCTGAGTTTTCTTTTGAGGTAGAAGTAAAGCGGTCGATTCCCACAATTCCTTTGAGGTTGTCTTCTATTTTTAAGATGATGCCTTCCTCCATTTCTTGAGGTGAGGCACCTGGATAAATTACATTGATGGAAATATTTCGATTTTCTATCAATGGAAAAAATGATGACTTCAAGTTGCTTACTCCAGCCAAGCCCAAGACCGTAAAGGCAATAACGATCAACCAACCCGCTATAGGGTAATTGATAAAATATTTAATGATATTTCGCATACTTATTTATTTGGCGCGTTGGATGGCTACTTTCATACCTTGGTAAGCATTGGGAATGGGTTGGTCTACGAAGAGCATACCATCTGTCAGTCCATTAACAATAAAGTTCTTTTCACCCTTGTGAAGTATATTGATGGGCAGGAGGGTCAAAATACTATCTTTGACAACAAAGAGTTGGTTCTGATTGACCAAAAGGGAACGATTTACTTCAAATGC
>Ga0209709_10003402_pt1 | contig 13219 bp, 9 predicted proteins | sample ArcticOcean_MG_C_2_FD_187435 | JGI IMG/M metagenome (GOLD analysis project Ga0209709, IMG submission 187435) | Marine microbial communities from western Arctic Ocean - ArcticOcean_MG_CB4_136 (SPAdes) (version 2) | ecosystem: Environmental > Aquatic > Marine > Oceanic | place: Arctic Ocean... | reverse complement strand
CTAAAGACTCAGGTTCATCCATCTCTCCATCACCAAGAAATGCCCAGACTTTTCTACCTTCATCTTTAATTAATCCTCTATTAATTAAATATTTCATGTACCTTGCCTGATAAATTGCAAGCATAGGCCCTAAACCCATTGATACAGTTGGAAACTGCCAAAATTTTGGCATCAACCAAGGGTGTGGATATGAAGAAAGTCCACCTGGTTTTACCTCTTGTCTGAAACTATCTAATTGTTTTTCATTTAATCTACCTTCTAGAAATGCCCTAGCATACACGCCTGGTGCACTATGACCTTGAAAATAAACTAGATCTCCACCGAATTTATTATTTTTGGCTCTCCAAAAATGATTCATTCCTACATCGTAAAGTGTTGCTGCTGATGCAAATGTACCTATATGGCCACCTAATTCTGGAAATTTTTTATTAGCCCTAACTACCATGGCTGCTGCATTCCATCTAATTAAAGATCTGATTCTTCTTTCAATATTCTGATCACCATTTGATTTAACTTCTGCCTCTGGTGGAATTGTATTTATATAAGGAGTGTGCTGCGTGTAAGGAATATTTGCTCCTTCTCGATAAGCTTTGTTGATTAATTCTTTTATCAAAAAATGAGCCCTTTGATTCCCATCTTTTGCAACAACTGCAGACAAAGATTCTATCCAATCTTGAGTCTCTAATGGATCAATATCATTATCATTTGTAACCTGAATTATTGTTTGTTTTTTTTCTTGAACTGGTTTTTGCTGGATAGCTTCTTTTTTTTCTTCTTTTTTTAAAACTGATTCTGCTTGTTTAATAATATTTTCTGTATCTTTAGGAATTGGCTTTTCTGAGGAACTCTCTTTTGAAGACTCAATACTTAGCAGCAAGTCTCCCATGGAAACTTTATCTCCCACTTTAACATTTACAGTTTCTATCTTTCCTGAAATTGTTGATGGGATTTCAACACTAGATTTGTCACTTTCAATAGTAACAACAGTATCATTTACACTTATTTGATCTCCTGGCTTTACTAAAAGTTCAATAACTTCAACTTTTTCAAATTCTCCAATATCTGGGACAAGTAATTTTTCGCTCATTATTTAAATCGATTTATATACCTAAAAAAAAGTATATCTCTTGTTATTTTAGCACATTAATAAGCTTTTATGTGCACACTTGTATTTTTATTGAACAAAAACTTTAAAAATAACTATAAAATAAACTTTTAATTTCTTTCAATACACATAGCTATTCCCATTCCGCCACCAATGCAAAGAGTGGCACAACCTTTGCTTTTACCTTGTCTGATCATTTCGTGAATAAGGGTTACTACAATTCTAGTTCCTGAAGCACCGATTGGATGTCCTAATGCAATTGCACCGCCATTAACATTTACAATTTCTTTAGGAATTTTAAGGTCTCTAATTACCGCAATACTTTGAGCTGCAAATGCTTCATTAATTTCAAATAAATCAACATCTTCAACCTTCCATCCTGCTTTTTTTAAAGCCATGTTCACAGCTGGTATTGGACCAAGCCCCATCAATGAGGGCTCAACACCACAAGACGCCCAGGACACCACTTTAACTAATGTCTCTATTTCTCTAAGCTCAGCTTCTTCTCTAGACATCAATATAGTTGCTGCCGCTCCATCATTTATTCCTGATGAATTACCTGCAGTAACTGTTCCTTTTTCTTTAAAAACAGTTTTTAACTTTTTTAGATCCTCTAAATTTAAATTACTTCTTGGATGTTCATCTTTTTCAAAAATAAAATTTTTATCATCTGTATTAATCTTTAATTTAATTAACTCATTTTTGAATTTATCTTTACTTGTAGCATTTTGTGTTTTTTCTTGAGAATTTAAGGCAAACATATCTTGTTCGGCTCTAGAAATTTGATACTTGTCTGCTACATTTTCTGCAGTAACTCCCATGTGATAATTATTAAATGAGTCTATCAGTCCATCATTGACCATCGTATCAATCAGTTTATTTTCAGTTAATTTTTTATCTTCTCGATAAAATACTGCATGTGGTGCTCTAGACATATTTTCTTGTCCACCGGCGACTATAATTCTATTTTCACCTAGTTTGATAGATTGATAACCTGAGATGATAGACCTTAATCCAGATCCACATACTTGATTGACAATGTGAGCAGGTGTTGTTACTGGAATTCCAGCATGAATAGAAGCTTGTCTTGCTGGATTTTGCCCCAACCCAGAAGTGAGAACATGCCCCATGATCACTTCATCAATATCATCTGATTTTAATTTTGATTTATAAATAACTTCTTTAATAGCTAGCGCACCTAGCTTATCAGCACTAAGTCCTTTTAAAGATCCTTTATATGTGCCTATAGGTGTTCTTAATGCACTTGTAATAACTACATCATTTGATTTTTTGTTCATTGATAACACAGCATAATATTTTATAACTTAAATTACATCAAAAACTTTGATATGTTGTGTAAATTATTTAATTAAGGACCGCTGGCCAAATTGGATAAGGCGCTCGGCTACGAACCGGGAGATTTCAGATTCGAGTTCTGGGCGGTCCACCAAAAAGGATAAATGAAATGTTAGATTGGCTATTAAAATCATCGCTACAAAAATCAGTTATATATTTTTTTATAATTGTTTTTATAATTTTATTAATTTTAACTTACGTACTATAAAGAACTATGAGTAATGAATTTGAACAAATAAGTATTAAGCTTGGCTTTATGAAGCACAATGGTGGTGTTTTATTTAGAACTATTTCTGAAACTGAATATGAGTTTAAAACTACAATTAATGAAAACCATTTAAATGCGGCTGGGATAACTCACGGTGGTTATTTGTCGGCTTTAATTGATGCAGGAGCGGGGACTGCTGCTCATAGAGCATCTGGAAATGCACCCTGTGTAACTATTTCATTAGATCTAAAATTTATTGGTGCCTCTAAAGTGGGTGACATAGTTACTGGTTCTACAAGGATTCTTAAAAAGACTAATACACTGGTATTTTTATTTTGTGAGCTGAAATGTAATAATAAGATTATAACTTCAGCATCGGGTATATGGAAAATCTTAAAAATAAAACCATCTAATCTTGGTCCTGGTGGATAATTATTCTTTTCTTCTAGAGTTCAAATAACCAAATATAATTAATAAAAAAATTGCTATTGGGTAAATGATTACTTTATTTGGCCTATCTGCATTTTCTATTTTAAATTCACTTATATAGTCACCAGTTTCAAAACCACTTTTTTTAGCTTCCCCATTCCATTGCAAAGTATCTACAATAACTTTATTGTCTTCTCTAGCTAAGCTAATTCCATATTGCTCTAAACTATATTCCGTTTCAAAAGTATTTTTTTTAATTACAAATAACTTATATCTTTCACCATAATTACTTGGGCGTGTTACTTTAAATCTAGCCTCCTTATTGGAATCTACCTTCATTAAATGAATTTTGTTAATATCCATATAATTATATTTAGGATAAAATTTATTTAAAATAAATTCTGGTGCTAACAGTGAAACAGAAATAAATAAAAAAATTATTATCTCGTGCCATCTTAATCTATTAATAAACCAAGCTTGAGTTGCAGAAGTAAAGACCAATATTCCTATCAAAGAAGTAATAATTACTAGTAGTCCATGCCAAATATTTTCAATACCTATCAATAACAATTCGTGATTAAATAAAAATACGATAGGTAAAATGCCTGTTCTTAAACTGTACCAAAAAGCTTGTAGACCAGTTTTAAGTGGATCACCTCCCGAAATGGCAGCTGCTGCATATGATGCAAGACCAACTGGAGGAGTGACATCAGCCATTAAACCAAAATAAAAAACAAACAAGTGAACTGCTATAAGTGGAAATATAAATCCTGATGCATTTCCAACATCAACCAATACTGTTGCCATTAATGAAGCTACCACAACATAATTAGCAGTAGTTGGTAGGCCCATACCAAGTATTAGGCATAAAATTATTGTTAAAAATAGTAGAATAATAACATTATCTTTTGCAATAAATTCTATGACTATAATTAAATTTGTACTTAGTCCTGTTGAACCAACAGCTCCAACTATTATGCCAGCTGTTGCTATTGCTATTCCAACGCCAACCATGTTTAAAGCACCCTTTTCAAAGCCAACTATAGTTTGATTAAACCAAATTTTTATTGCTTCTTTAAAATCATGATTTTTAAATAATATATAACCAAGGTTTACAATTATTAATGCAATCGTTGCAAAAAATATTGAGTAAGAAGCGGTAAACCTTAAATAAACAAGCATGTATACCAAAACAAAAATAGGTATTAAAAAATGTAACCCTGACAAAAATGTTTTCTTTAAATTTGGAATGTCAGCATCATCCATTCCTTTTAAATTTAATTTTAAAGCTTCAAGATGAGAAATATAAAACAATGCCACATAAGAAATAATTGCTGGTAAAAATGCATGCTTAACGACCTCGAAATAAGTAACACCCAAAAAACTTGCCATTACAAATGCTGCAGCCCCCATTACAGGCGGCATCAACTGTCCATTAACTGATGATGAAACCTCTATAGCGCCAGCTTTTTCTTTAGAAAAACCTGTTTTTTTCATTATTGGAATTGTAAAAGTTCCAGTTGTAACTGTGTTTGCAATTGAAGATCCTGAAATTAGACCGGTCATTCCCGATCCTAAAATTGCTGCTTTTGCAGGTCCCCCTCTCATTTTACCCACCATAGCAAAAGCTAAATCTAAAAAATATTTACCTCCACCAGCCGTTTCTAGTAATGCACCAAATAAGACGAATAAAAAAATGAAGTCTACAGAAACACCTATGGGAATCCCAAATATAGCCTCTTGATCAAGCCACTGAAATCCAACCAATCTATTTAATGAAAGCCCACCATGAGAAATTATTTCTGGTGCATATCTACCAAAGTATGAAAATAATAAAAAACAAACCGCTATAATAACTAATGGCAAACCAAATACTCTTCTTGTTGCCTCGATCAATATCAAAATTCCACAACTACCAATAATTAATTCAACTGGTAAATTAAATTTTTCCCAAATTGTAACACTTAGAAGAATTCCCCCTCTATCAACTAGCTGATCATAAAAAAAATAAATATATAAACAGCAAAAAGCAGCTAGAAAACTAATCAAAATATCAAATATAGAAATTTTTTTTCTTTTAGAAATTGGATAAATCAAAAAAGCTAAGGTTAAAGCAAAGCCTAAATGTATAGCCCTAGCAGGAAGTCCTCTAAACATTCCAATATCAAACATAAAAGGGAATGGAGAAGCGTACCAAAGTTGGAATAACGACCAAATAATCGCAATACTTCCAACAATTTTTAAATGTAGACCAGTAAGATTTCTAGTTGGAGATAAATCCTCACTAATCTTACTTTCTACTTTATCATTAATACTTTGATTCATTGACAAAAAGATACTCTATAACAAAAAAAAAGGCCCGATAAATATATCAGGCCTTTTAATTTAATTAAGGAGTTGGATTACATTAATCCAGCTTCTTTATAATATTTAATTGCACCCGGGTGTAGTGGAGCTGATAAGCCATCAGCAACCATGTCTTCTTTTTTTAGAGAAGAAAAAGCAGGATGTTGTTTTTTGAAATCATCAAAGTTTTCAAAAACTGCTTTTACCACTAAATAAACAAGATCTGCTTCAACAGCATTACTAGTTACAACAGTAGCCTTAACACCAAAAGTGGTTACATCTTTTTTCTGTCCTGTGTAAGTTCCTTTAGGAATTACGGCTTTAGCGTAATAAGCAGCGCCATCAATTAATCCTTGAACTTCAGGGCCTGTTAAATTGATAGGTAAAGCTTTTGCCCCACAGGAAGCTGCGTTCTCCATAGCTCCATTTGGAAATCCTACCGAATAACCAAAAGCATCAATCTTACCATCACACAAAGCTTTTACTTGCTCAGATGAAGTTAACTCTGTAGTAGATTTAAAGAAGCTGTTATTAACTCCCTTTGCGTCCATAAGTACTTCCATAGTTCCTCTTTGACCTGAACCAGCGTTACCAATGTTTACAATTTTTCCTTTAAGCCCTGCAAAATCTTTAACTTTTGCTTTTTTTCTTGCCCAAATTTGAAAAGGTTCGTTGTGTACTGAGAAAACAGCTCTTAAACCATCAAACTTTTTTCCTTCCCATTTACTTGATCCATTTACAGCATGATATTGCCAATCAGACTGAGCTACACCAAATTGAAATTCGCCAGCTGCAATTTGACCAATATTATAGTTTGATCCACCAGTTGAAGGAGCAGTACATCTGTAAGCTTTATCTATACCTTTTTTTCTCCCGTGTTCTTTAGCTATTGCTGATTTATGCAACATTTTGCAAATTGCGTTACCAGTTTGGAAATATACTCCAGTTGGTCCACCTGTTCCTATCGTGAAGAACTCTGCAGATTTTGCAACACCAGTAAAAGATAAAGATGCAACAAAAATTAGTAGAGCACTTGATAGGGATGATATTATTTTTTTCATTTTTTCTCCTCTATATCGTTATTTTTATTAATTAAATTTAACAGTAATTAAGAGAGTATGTATAGCTAGTATTTATGTTGATGCTGACCATTTTTTTAACTTGTCCACACCCTCAACAATTTTAGGTGCATATTTTAGAATTAAATTCTTATCGATTACTTGTCCATTTTGGGTCTCGTTCATAAACTCTTGACCATCAAAATCTGTAAAGCTTAACCTTGCCAACATTTTATTTTTATCAAAACCAAAATCTGACCCTGGTAATAATGCTACGCCCGACTCTTTTAAAATATTATCACACATTTCTGATGAGGTATTAAATTTTTTATTTATAAATTCAGGCATAAGATAAAATCCACCTTGGGGTTTATTAATTAAAACCTTGTTTGACTTTAAATTCTCATAAACATAATTACCCACTGCATTAAGAATATTTTTAGAACTGTTTATATATTCGTTGTGATCACTTGTATAAGCGGTAATTGCAGCATATTGAATTGGCGCGCTAACAGCTGAAAAAGTTTCACTAGCTAATACGTTAATTGAATCTCTTAAAATATTTAGAGAATCTGGAATTATAAAATAACCCAATCTCCAGCCACCTGCACCACACCATTTACTTAAGCCTGTACTTATAATTGTTTTTTCAGGGCAAAAACTAGAGATAGATTTGAACCCTTCTTCAAAACTTAACTCAGAATAAATTTCATCCGATAAGATAGTAAGATTATATTTTTTAGCAATCTCACTAATTTCTTCTAAATTTTCACAAATCTGCCCAGATGGATTATTTGGTGAATTCAAAAATAATAGATAATTTTTATTTTTATCTTTTAAAATAACTTCTTCAATTTCTATTCCTGTAGGAAACCAATTGTTTTCTCTTGTTGTTTGTATTGCATGAATTTTATTTCTTCCAAGAATTGCTTGTGGGGCATAAGAAACCCAACTTGGTGCTGGCAATATTATCTCTCCATCAAATAAAACATGCAGTAAAAACATTAATTCTTTTGATCCAGGACCAATAATTACATTTTCAGACTTATAATTATAATCCTTTTTAGTTGATGTATATTTTGCAACAGCCTCTCTAAGCTCCTTAAGGCCTTGCATTGGCAAATATTTATTTTGATGAGCATTATCTTTTAACGCTTTAACAATATCAGTTGGTATTTGGAATGGAGATTGACCAAATCCAAATTTAAATATCTTTTCACCTTTGTCCTCTAACTCTCTAGAAATTTCATTAATTTTTAGAGTAGAGGATGGTTCTAAAGCTTTAACTATATTTTTTAACATTCAATAATTTAATTCTTTTAAATTTTTATACTGCTCTAAAACTTGTGGATTTGCTAGAGCTTCTTTATTTTTAATTTCATTTCCTTCTATCGTATTTTTTACGGCTAATTCAACTATTTTTCCATTTTTAGTTCTTGGAATATCATCGACTACTATAACTTTAGATGGAACATGTCTTGGGGATGCATTGCTTCTAATTTGTACTTTAATTTTTTTTAATAAATCTTCATTCAATTTATATTTAAGGTTTAATACTATGAATAGAATAATTCTAACATCATTATCCCACGCTTGGCCAACAACAATGGATTCCTTGACTTCTATAAACTTTTCTACCTCCGAATATATTTCAGAAGTTCCAAGTCTCACTCCTCCAGGATTGAGTGTCGTATCTGATCTACCGTGAATAATAAATCCACCACTTTTTTTTACTTCCGCATAGTCACCGTGATGCCATGTGTTTAAAAAATTATTAAAATATGCATTTTTAAATTTAGTGTCATTTTTATCATTCCAAAATTTTAGAGGCATTGATGGAAAAGGGTTTCTGCAAACCAGTTCTCCCTTTTTATTCTTTAAAGGTTTTCCTCTTTCATTAAAGATATTAACATCTAAGCCTAATCCTTTATTTTGTATTTCGCCCATAATTACTGGTTGATATAAATTGCCCAAAACAAAACAAGAAATAATGTCAGTACCACCTGATATAGAAGATAAATGAACATTTTTTTTTATGTTCGCATATACATATTTAAATCCATCATTTGATAATGGTGATCCTGTAGAACAAATTGTTCTTAATTTTGATAATTTATACCTATATTTTAATTTAGGCTTAGATTTACGAAGAGCATCAAGATATTTTGCACTAACACCAAATAAAGTGATTTTTTCCTTTTGAGCAATTTTTAATAATAGATCTTCTTTTTTGTACATCGGTGATCCATCAAATAAAACAATAGACGCTTTGGAAGCTAAGGCACTTATCAACCAGTTCCACATCATCCATCCACAAGTGGTAAAATAAAAAACATTATCACCTTCTTTAATATCACAATGTAGCTGATGTTCTTTTTTATGTTGAAGCAAAACTCCTCCACTCCTATGACATATGCATTTTGGTTTGCCAGTAGTTCCACTTGAATATAAAATTGCAAGTTCTTGCTCAAAATCAAACTTAGGAAACTGAATCTTTTGTGGTTCTGTTTTGATCAATTCACTCCATTTAAGCATTTTTGCTTTTTTAGATTTATATTTCTTATGTAAATATTTCTCTCCTGGGTAATTCACAACGACAACATGTTTAATAGACGGTATTTCTTTTAAAATTTGAGGAATTCTCTCTGAAACATTTATTGTTTTTCCATTATAAAAATATTTATCTATTACAAATAAAACTTTAGGGTTAATTTGTGAAAAACGTTCTACCACACCTTTAACACCAAAATCAGGTGAGCAGGACGACCATATTGCTCCCAAAGCAGAAGATGATATAAATGCTTCAACTGTCTCAATAGCATTGGGTAAATATGCTGCAACCCTATCTCTTTTTTTAATCTTAATATTTTTTAAAAATTTAGATATTTTGCCCACGTTTTGGTTTAGTTCATACCAGCTTCTTTCTTCTCGAAAACCATTCTCACTGATAAATGTTATTGCTTTATCATTATTATTTTTTGAAAGTAAGTTTTCTGAAAAATTTAACTTTGAATTTGGTAAAAATTTATTTTTGTAAAATATTTTTGATTTTTTTATTTTTAATTTACTCTTAAATCCTTTGATTTCTGAAAAATCCCAAATAGAGCTCCAAAAATTACCAGGGTTTTTAATACTCCATTTTAAAATATTTTCATATTTTTGATTAAAGTTTTTTTTGAATTTTTTTGAAATAAATTGCTCATAATTCGATAAGAGAGAGTTTTTTTTTTGCCAAGATGATGCTTCCCACAGTTTTTGTTTCATAATTTTGCTACAAAATACTAATACAGAATTATTTCTAATTATGATAATCTATAAGCAAATAAGTGATAAATGAGAACTTTTTCCTCTACGATTCGGTCATGTTTTAGTCTATTTTTGTTCTTTATGAATAACAACATGTGGTGGGATAAAAATTAAAGGTACCATAAATAGAAATGTCTAAAAATAAAATAACAGCTGTTCTCGGTCCAACAAATACTGGCAAAACCTACTTAGCGATTGAAACTATGCTTGCTTTTGATTCGGGCATGATTGGTTTTCCTCTGAGATTGCTTGCACGTGAGGTATATGACAAAATTATTAAAAAAATAAGTGTAGATAAAGTTGCTTTAATTACTGGCGAAGAAAAAATAATTCCTGCAAATGCAAAATATTTTCTTTGTACTGTTGAGTCTATGCCAATTAATAAACATTTAGATTTTGTTGGAATAGATGAAATACAAATGTGTGCCGATCATGAAAGAGGCCACATTTTTACTGATAGATTATTAAACCTTCGAGGAGAGAAACTAACGATGCTTATGGGTTCAAGTACTATCAAAAGTATAGTGAATAAACTAGATGAGGATACTGAGTTTATAAATAGAGAAAGACTTTCTCAACTTTCCTATGTAGGTCATAAAAAAATTTCTAGAATAAATCGAAAAACAGCAATAATAGCTTTTTCAACTGAAGAAGTTTATGCAATTGCAGAACTTGTTAGAAGACAAAAAGGTGGAGCAGCTATTGTCATGGGTTCATTAAGTCCTAAAACAAGAAATTCCCAGGTTGAATTGTATCAGTCTGGTGATGTTGATTTTCTTGTTGCAACTGATGCAATTGGAATGGGTATTAATATGGACCTAGAAAATGTTTTTTTTTCAAATTTAAAAAAATTTGACGGAAGAAAGTTAAGGCGTCTTAATATGTCTGAAATCGGGCAAATTGCTGGAAGAGCTGGCAGGTATTTAAATGATGGAAACTTTGGGATTACCGGTGATTGTAAAGAGATTTCTGCAGAAGAGGTTGAACTACTCGAAAACCATAAATTTGAAGAAATTAAGATGCTTTTTTGGAGAAATTCTAATTTAAATTTTAATAATGCTTTAAGCTTAATTAAATCACTTGAAGAAAAACCTAATAAAGATTGGTTAAGGAAAATACATGAGTGTGGAGATGAAAAGCTTTTAAAATATTTTTTAAAAGACATGGAAAGTCACAATATTAAAAATAACCAAGAAACATTGAAATTACTTTGGGAATGTTGTCAAATTCCTGATTTTGTAAAAAAAACTTATGGCAACCATCTTGAGGTGGTTAGTAAAGTTTTTAGCTTTTTAAATGGTAAAGATGGCAAAATTACCAATGATTATATGAGGTTGCAGTTAATAAAATTGGATAAATTAGAAGGAAATGTTGATTCTTTATCAAATAGAATTGCAAATGTTAGAACTTGGTCATATGTTTCAAATAAAATTAATTGGGTTGAAAGCCAAAGTTATTGGATAGAAAAAACAAAATTATTAGAAGACAGATTATCTGATAGATTGCATGAAGAACTTACTAAAACTTTTATCGATAAAAGAGCCAGTGTGCTTGCAAGAGGATTAAAACAAGATATGGAATTCAAAACTGAGGTAATGGAAGATAATAAAGTAATAATTGATGAACAGTTTATTGGTGATTTAAAAGGTTTAAGATTTGAGATGGATTTAAAAGCTGGCGCACTCGAAGCTGATATTAAATCATTAAAAAAAGCAGCAAGACAAACAGTAGGTCCCGAACTACAAAAAAGAATTCAATCTATTGTAGATACGGGGTTAATAGAAATAAAAGATGATTTTAAAATTTATTGGAAAAACTTTCCAATTGCTAAATTAATAGCTGGTAAAAACTATTTAAACCCTGATATATTTTTAATAGTAGATGATATTTTAGAAAATGCTGACAAACAAAGGTTATCAGAATTTATTGAAAATTGGATTAAGGAAAAAATAAATCTAATATTAAAAAGTCTAATTGACTTAAAAAATTTAAAAGAAAGTAACTCATCAATCAAAGCTTTGGCTTACCAGTTATACGAAAGCCATGGCGTAATTAAAAGAGAAGTAGTAGCTGAATATTTAAAAAAACTTGGTCAAGATGAGAGAAAAATTTTAAGAGATTTAGGTGTAAAATTTGGTAGATACCATATTTTTTTATTTAGATTGCTAAAACCTGAAGCTGTTTCTTTAAGAATCTTGCTGTGGAAAAACTTTAATCAAAAAAACTTTGACTTAACCCCTCCTACTTTTGGCTTAAATTTTTTAGATGATAAAAATATAAAAAATAAAAACTTTATGCTTCTTTGTGGTTTTGAAAATTTTGATAATTATTTTGTTAGAATAGATATTTTAGAAAGGTTATTTGTACAAATCATAAACTCTAACCCTGAAAAAGGTAAAGAAATTAAACTAGTTCCCGAAATGCTTAATTTATTAGGATGTAGTAAAGAAAATTTTAAAAAATTAATTGAAAAAATGAATTATAAAACACTCGAAAAAGACAAAGATATTTATTTCAAATATAGTCCAAAAAAACAAATTCAAAAAACTTTTAAAAAGACAGCTTCTCTAAACAATCCATTTAAGGTATTAAAAAATTTAAATTTTAATTAATGATAAATTTTTTTAGAGATAAAGAAAAAGGTGCAGAGAGTGATAATAAATCTTATTCTAACATTGCAGCTCTATTAATCCATGCAGCTAAAATTGATGAAAATTATGAAAATGAGGAAAAAGAGATTATTAAAAAAACTTTAATTGAATTAGGGGCAAAAAGTTCAAGTGTAGATAGACTAATTTTAGATGCTGTAGCTATTGAAGAAAATTCAAATCAAATACTAGATTTTACACAAGAGGTTAAAAATGCTCTTGACTCAGATAAAATTAGAATTGTTGAATCTCTGTGGAAAATCATTTACTCAAATAATAATGCTGATATATATGAAGCAAATTTGATGAGAAGACTTGCTGGTTTATTATATATAGATGCCAAGACTATGGCTGACTTAAAAGAAAAAGTAAAAAGAGAATTAAAAAAATGACCTACGTTGTAAATGACAAATGTATTAAGTGTAAATTAATGGACTGTGTAGAAGTCTGTCCTGTTGATTGCTTTTATGAAGGCAAAAATATGCTTGTAATTAAACCGGAGGAGTGTATAGATTGTGGCGTTTGCGAGCCAGAATGCCCTGTTGATGCTATAGTAGCAGATACTGTGTCTGGAAGCGAAAAATGGCTTGAATTAAATACTAAGTATTCTGAAATTTGGCCAAATATAACTGTTAAAAAAGATCCTCCAGAGGACAACGAAAAATATAAAAATGAAGAAAACAAGTACGACAAATATTTTAGCGAAAATCTTTAAAAAAACTCCTGAGAAAAAAGTAAAAAAAAAGAGTATTACTAAAGTAGC
>Ga0209709_10003399_pt1 | contig 13222 bp, 14 predicted proteins | sample ArcticOcean_MG_C_2_FD_187435 | JGI IMG/M metagenome (GOLD analysis project Ga0209709, IMG submission 187435) | Marine microbial communities from western Arctic Ocean - ArcticOcean_MG_CB4_136 (SPAdes) (version 2) | ecosystem: Environmental > Aquatic > Marine > Oceanic | place: Arctic Ocean... | reverse complement strand
CTATCCTTTTTTCTTATCAAAAATGATGTTGATATAAGGGCATTTAGAGATTTTATGACTATTTGACTATATAAGTAGATGTATTTTCTACATAAATGAGATTGCTTGTGTTTCTATCAGGGATCATTGGTTGCCAAGCTGTTTTTACACCGGCGGATTTAGTTGCTTTGCAGGTTGCTGTTGGGACTTGCACAAAAAGTGGCTCAGAGCACTCCTGTACTGGTGGATGTCTGGGCGAAGATGCAAATGGTGGTTGTCCAAATTTTGCAGCTTCTCTCGATGCTACCGGAAACCCATATGGTCCAATCAGTGATTGGGACGTGTCCAAGGTCACTTCGTTGGAGAAAACATTTCTAAATGCATTTGCCTTCAACCAAGATCTCTCAGCATGGGACGTGTCCCAAGTCACGACGTTGAAATGGTCATTTTACAATGCTTATGCCTTCAATTCCGACCTCTCGGAATGGGACGTGTCCCAAGTCACTAGCTTGTCTGCCACATTTCTCTTTGGTTATGCCTTCAATTCTGACGTCTCGAAATGGGACGTGTCCCAAGTCAATGATATGACAAATACATTTAGGGAGTGCCATGTCTTTACTTCCGACATCTCGGAATGGGACACGTCCAATGCCACCACTATAAATTCTATGTTTGGAGACACCTATGCCTTCAATTCCGACCTCTCGAAATGGGACGTGTCCCAAGTCACTAGACTGTCCAATACATTTCAAGATTCGGTTTTCAACGGAGACATCTCCGAATGGGATGTGTCCCAGGTCACTTCAACAAGAGCAATGTTTAATGGTGCTATCTTTAATCAAGACCTCTCGAAATGGGATCTATCCAGTGCCAATGACATGTATTATATGTTTAAAGATAGTAGTTTTGATCGAACACTGTGCGGTGGCAAATGGGACACTTTGACAGGTACTGCTAGTGCATTTACTATCATGGGGTCCAGCACTGCTCGATACGGGTGTTGTGATGCCGGTTCTTACATGTCAAAACCACACTTAAATCCATTTTCCAAAGCAACCGCTTGTGAAGCTTGTCCAGTTGGACAATATGGATCGACTGTGGATGATGACATTACCAGTTGCAATCATTGCGGTACCGGCAAGTACCAGAATACTGAAGGACAAGTATTGTGTAAAATTTGCCCATTGGGTACTTATCAAAACAATACGGGTCAGAGTGCACAGTCCTCCTGTAAAGATTGCCCAGTGGGTACCTACCAGAACGTGGCAGGGCATTATTCATGTAAAACTTGCCCCCTTGGAAAATGCAGCCTTGATCCGGGATCAAGATTGGAGAATGAGTGCCTGACCGCCATTGATATCAGAGCCAAGTTTGTGGAGACTCGTGACACAGACTTAGTCCCGGCGTACAACATAGCAAATTCGTGTTAATAATAATATTTTTTATACACTCTGTGAAGATTTACTGGAAGATCTACATACCTCTGGGCAGTACATGGACGATGGGTCAACACTGAATTGCATTTGTTGCGAAGAGCTTGTTTTTGCCAAATCATTGTCACACGTGATGTTGATGCCAATACTGCTAAACATTTCGTACGATGTTCTCCGCAAACCGTCATCGTTCTGTTTCAACGATTTGGCACCCAACTCTGCTGCCTTCTGCAAGACAATCTGTCGTGCCACTTCGTGGTTGCTGTTGCCTACAATGCCAAATGTATGTTTGAGTTCAATTGGGTTGTTGTTATCGTCGGTATATTTGAGCGTCAGTGTGTCACCAAACGCTTTGAATACAAATCTTGTCATGCACCCCGCACGAATACTTGGAAGTGTGTAAGTGGCACTGCCGTGCGTCAAAACCACGTTGGATGCACATATGAGTGGGGCGGACAGAGACGATGCCAGAAGGCTTTTCATGTGCGCTGCATTCTTGCAGTTGAGGTTGAAGTACGTGCCTTCACTTATTTCAGCTAATTCGGACATGTCGGTGCCTGGGAATATGCTGCCACACATGATTGAGTGTCTGACCACGTTGTACATTTGTGACGGATCTGTGATGCCCTCGTTGAAGCACCCATCACTGAGTAGAAGTGTTTGGTCACAGTTAACGAGTTCAGCCAATGCAATCGACGGGTTGGTTCTACCCATGTAGTCGGTGGAGTACAAAATTCTCACAATGGATGGAATGGTGTCTGGGTTACCAACTCGTACGTTGCGCATGATCACATTTGCCCGTGAACCGTACGCCACGACGGTCACAAGATCGTCGTCGTTCATCTGCTCCATTGCTATTTTTGCGGAATCAATTAATATTTTTCGTTTGCTGATTCCTTCTACACGTTCCTGCATTGACGTTGAGAAATCGAGTGCGATACCAATGTGCTGTCTTGATACTTCAGCGTTGTGCTGCATTGTAACCATGATGTAATTTGTTCCATCGGCGGAGTGTGAAATTGATTCCAACTTGATATCTGCTGGTTTGAATTCTGTGGTCAGTTGTGCTAGATTGTTTGCAATTTGCATTTTTTTGTGTGTTAAAATTTCAGGTATAAAACATCGTCATAATTGTATTAATGTGGTACAAGCTTAAGTACGGTGCTACCCGACAAGAACGAGCCAGTAACATGGCACACAATATCCAACCGTTTGGCGAGAGACTGCCTAGGGTCAGGGAGGTTGACTTGCATCGTTTTGTTAGACCTTCGTGTTGCTATTTGAGTGAGGTTAGCAAGAAGTCGGGAACAAGCATGATTTGGTGCAAGTCTCAAAAATGGTTTGACACCCGTAAACTCTACAAAGTTACATTTCGGAAACGGTTAAGAAGTGGCACGGGTACAGCGACGGCACAGAACTGTACATGTGAAGATTGGATATACAGAGGTATCAAGTGCAAACACATGCTGTGTGTAGAAATGGTTAATCCATAATAATGATTAATCTTTTAAGGATCTTTTACTACACGTTTTCTTTTTCTAAATAGAGTACGTAAATTGTTCCCTGGATAGCGCCGGTTCATGCCGTCTTGCTCTGGATGGAACTCGTCGACTTGAATGCCCAGTTTTAGAGCTCGTTGTCTCCTACCGTAGGAGTCCAGATCTTCTGCAAGCAGTTCTTCCGTGGCACTCTTGACCTCTCCAACGTCAATAATATCACAGTCGTCGTCGTCGTAGACGGTCCCTCCAGAAATCATCAGTGACTGATTGGTTGGTTGCATCATCATTGTGTCAAACAGATGTGGATGCTGCACTGCCCCCTTTTGGTTCCGAATTCGTCTTCCCAATAAAATTTTGCGCTTGGACGTGTATTTGTGCCTGATTTTATGCAAGCATTCTTTGAACAAATCGCTTGACGTCCCATCCCGAAACACACAAAAGTTTTCCATGTGGACATAGGTCTTGTTGCCACTTACGATCAATCTCTCACAGCGGAACTTCCTGGTGTTTGTGGGTTCTGGAAACCCGTCTCTGAACTTGGGCGGAGCGTTGTCCTCGTAGGAGGAGCACATGCTGGAGTCTTTCCTCAATTCGGACAGAACACTTTCAATGGCGCTCTCACCAATTTTGCCCTCGGCTTCTTGTATCGTGCTGTGAATTTGCTGTTTCAACCTCTTGACACCGTCCATTGCGATGTAGCTGTAGTCGACGTCTACACCAAGTGCGGCGTGTTCCATGCCTCTGTACTCTTTGGTGCGTCGGTGCAGTGTCCAAATGGCTTTGAGTACCTTTTTGTGGTTTTCCGCTTCAATTGAGTTAAACATCAATCCAATGGCAAACAAAGCAATTTCCTCGGTGCAAACCATCCCTGGATCCATGTCCATCAGCTGTTCAATTTCGAAGGGTTTACCACAGTGTTTCCCGCCCGGTGTGTGGAACAGCTCCTCCTTTGCATTGATGATGGTTAATATTGTACACAATATTTTTGTCCTTTCGATGGTGCGACCTTCATATGTGATGCCGTACGATTTCAACAAAATGGTAAAGTTGTCAATGATGATGTCGGCAACTGCCAGTTCCGGTGTAGACAACAGTCCAACACGGATCATCTGAAATGTCATTGCCACTATCATGTCTTCGAACTTGCTGTAAACGATTGCCCTTTCCCTAGCTTTGCAGGCAATTGGGCAGGTGAGGTTATTAGCCCGCTGACAATCGTGTACGTTTCTGCCTTCGCGGTGTACCTTTTCAGATTCCAACCAATGGAAGCGTGTGATCATTGCTGGTGTACTTTTTGATTTGGGATCGTTGGACGCTCCGAAATAACACCCAATTGCCTGGGACACTGAGGAGACTTGTTTCCGGACACCGGTGTGTTCATCAATGTGCAGACGTCGGTGTGATGTTTTTTGAGATGTCAGGCGCTCCTTGAAGGCAGCCTCTTGTTGTGGGTCGGTGTGTTTGTTGGAAGTAAACATTCCACAGGGTGCCTCCTGGAAGACATTGCGCAAATGATTATTGTTGTCGTCGTGTGCATTGCTTTTGGCTGTCTCGTATGTAAATTCGGGACAAGTGCCCGGAATGGACGTCGCAATCATCTGTTCGTACAGGAATGTTTTACTAGTTGCTCCGTCGCCGGTCATGCACACGTTGAAGTGCAGGTCCATTTCGTGCCGCCAAGAGTCAAACTTGGCGTGTTGGATGAGGAAAAAGGCATGATGAGCGGTTGACATCATGAGAAGTTTGTCGTATATTTTCATTGACCGAATCGCCCTGTTAGCAAAGACGGACATATCACTGTAATGTGGCACCCATTTAAATATTTCACCTTTGTAATCGTTGTTGAACCACCGTGTGACCGCTTGAAGTGGTTTGGAGATGTTGGCGTCCGTGTCACCCCAGCACCGCTGGATAAACTCACTGAGCATGAACTCCTTGCGTGTTTTCTCGTCGATATCACCTTTCAACAAGTCTCCCCTGATTTTAATAAGATCAAGATCCGACAATTCGCTTTGTGAAATCAACATGGGGTGATATATTACTTGGTTGCCAGTCTCCATAGACATGTAAGATGTTCCACTCACTTGATCATGTCCCGACATAATGCTTTTAAAATGAAAAAACCCAAACGAATGTTTTTCTTCTTCGTTTGGGTCAATATTCACTATTCGAAAATGTTTCAACAACATTTCCACATGTGGGCGGTCTCGCAATGGAAACACGGCGGAGTTGTTTTGCAATACCAAGTCCGGTGGGTCGACCCGCAGTGTGTGTTCCTTCAGTGTCACATTGAAACTATTAAACCCGGTTTGCATTGGAGTGGAGCACAGTGTCATGTGTGCCTCCGGTGGATTGACACGACGCAACTGGTAGCTGGTCAAATAACGTCCCATGATCACATCGGGTTTCAACATGTCAGGAGGAATGCGCAGTATGTTGTCTTCGTCTGGAAACACAATGTTACCGTTGTCGTTGTAGTCTTCGATTGAATTGTACTTGGCGTTTTCAATGCCCATGTGCTGAAGACCAAATACAAACGACGGCAAATGTCCATGGCATTCGTCGTTGTATACGTTATCAACCGACGACAATGCGCTAGAGTTGTTCAAATACACATTACATATGCGACTGGCGTATGAATAGGTCGAATCAACGGCACGATGTCTTTCAAACTCACCAGTACCAAACGTTTTTTTCTTGGACTGTGAAGCATTGTAGTCGAACATTGTTTCCAGTTTCTTCATTTCGTCGTAGCATCTTGTTGTGAAACAATGTACACGCATACCTACGAATCTGTCTTTGGTGGTGTGTTTGCAGGCTTCCAGTATCACCACAATCTTGTCAAAGGTAAACCCCGTATCGTTTTTTGATTTTGCTGCACCAATGGAATGACAGAAGTCAAGAAAAAATGTAAAACATATTTTCATGGCGTTAGCCTGCGAAGTATCACGGAAATCCTGAAACTTCATCGGAGATTGATGCATCAAGGTGTACGGAATCTTAAAACAAAAGTGAAGCAAGTTTTCCTCTCTGGTGATACGAACATTTCGAATTCTGGAAAATGAATCATTCGAAAAAGTACTTCCGGAGTGCAAGTATGAATCGACTGACATTTTTTGAATGTACCGTTCTTATTTATATGTCGTCATTATTTGACAAGTCAAGATTAATGACGATAATTGTCACGAAAATGTTTGTTTAAAAAAAAATGTCAGAAATCCCCACAAACATGAAACAAGTACAAGCATGCATTACCATCCAATCATTGTTCAGGGGTTGGGTTGCCAGGCGACCACCTGGACCACGTGCGATCATTGGTACAAAACGCAAAAGACATAAGCCAAACAATTATGAACCAATTGCAGAGATTAAACAGGACGAGTATGTCTCAGGCACCATCTCAGACCATGATACAGACAACGTCTCGGACCACGATACAGATTCGGATTACGTGCAAGGGTCATCGGAAGACTCGTCTTCATCTGATTCCGAAGATTCCGAATCAGATGAATCAGATGTAGATCTGTAATAGATCTGTAAATAAAATGACTATTTATATAAACATTCTTTCCCCATAAATGCTTCGTATACCCATCCCTCAATCCATTGTCTACCAAAAATCCGAAAATTCCGAAGTAACTGCTCTCCAAACCACCAATGTTAAAAAAAAATCATCGTGCAAGTCGTGCAAGTCGTGTAACTGGTGTTCACAAATTAAAATGCTTAAATACTTTGAAAAGTGGAACGCAATTGCAGCAATTGTACATTTGTTAAATGCTGTACTGACGTATGCACTGCCGGGTACGAATGACAAACCTTTTCCTGTATACGAATCTTACGCTTCTTGGACGTCAATAAACAACACTGACATAACAATAGACAACTGTCCCATCGACCAGTATGTGGTAAATGTGAATAGGACAAATGAAAGCGAAATGTTTCTGGTCAACCCGCGTGCAAAAACAAAAACATTTACACTCTCTTTGCAACTACTAATTTTTTCGTTTCATTTTCTTTCGTTTCTGTTCCAAGGTGGCATTCCTGTCTACTCATTGGTTTATAACAGTTGTAGTTTGTCCAATGATCAATATGTCAAAGATATTAAAGAAAGGGGTGTGAATAGTTGGAGATTTGTGGAGTACAGTATATCCGCCACATTAATGTTGGTATGTATAGCATTGGTCTCGGGGATTGACGAATACTACGCACTGTTTTCAATTGTGGTTCTTACATCGGTTACAATGATACTAGGTTTAGCTGTTGAATTGTTGTTCGATGACCAATTAATTAAATTCAATGTACACAAAAAGCAATTGGATAAACTTAGTAAATTAAATTTGAAAAACGCAAGTATGTTAGGAGGTGGGCTGGTTTTAAACAATGTTTCAACTATCAGTGAGAACAACCTTGAACCATTCATACGCGAACTGAAGAAATTAGGGAAAAACATAGAAAAATACAGGAACAATGTTCGGAAGGTTGGGTTAATTGTACATTTCACGGGTTGGGTCACCATGTTGTCTGCGTACGGTGGCATTATTGTTAAACACTATCTACTGAGTATCCAGATATCAAATGTGCAACCACCATGGTGGGTCACTTTTGCAATTTTCGCAATAATGTCACTGTACCTTATTTTTGGGGGGATACAACTGGTGCAAATATATATTAAACAACGAGGACATCCCAATTTGGAAGCCAAAAACATCCAGGTCGAACTGGCATATATTTATAATAGTCTAATTACAAAAACAATTCTTGGGTGGGTTATCATTCTGAATCTGACCGATCTTACAGACACTGGTGAAATTATGTGTGCACCAACTGGCAACACAGCATGCATGCCGTTGTGATCACAAACAATGCCTACAAACAGCAGTATATGTGGATTCTAGTGAGACGACTGCCGTACTGTTGTCCATTCGTTTTGTGAAGGATGCATATCTACCAGGGTGTCTACATTTGGCACACAATGCCCGTTTGAATATAACATCGTCCGCAAACGGTACCAGGTCTAGCATTTCTCCAAATTTTTCCTGCTTGTAGTCACCGCTAAGTCCAGCAACAATGACGTATTTGTTATGTTTCACCATGTTTGTAACAGCCACACGGAGATTATTAAAGAATTGACCCTCATCAATTGCAATTACATTATAGTTCTCTGTACCAACCAATAATAGTTCAGATGTTTGGATGGCTTTCATTTTATACCCGTCGTGGTTCTGTACTGGGCAGAGGTCGTGGGTGATAATGAGGCACTTCATCCCAATGGACGTCAGTCTGTGTACCTTGTGCATCAGTGTGGTAGTTTTTCCACTGTACATTGATCCAATAATAAGTTCCAATGACATATTATACCAATAGATTCATTGTTAAATACTCTGTAAATAACAAAAATATGACGATATTTATTTACTCCAAATGTAGATTAACTTTCATATTGTGGAGCAAGATGAAGTTGAAAGACATTGTGCGTAGTCCTGGTGATAAAGTATATGCGAGATGTCTAGACAAATCCGGGCGAAAGCATTTTTTATCTGCCTCTTATGATGAGATGTGGACAATCATGTGTAAATCTAAACATAGATGTTACTCCGAGGTGATTGAGGATTCACCGTGTCATATGTTCTTTGACATTGACGGTGCAAATGATGTAGACGAATGCTGGACAAACATAGAACCATATGTAAACGACGTACTTGATGCCCTGGGGCTCAAGTACAAACACGTGAAACTGGATTCTAGTGACAGTACCAAGCAATCAATGCATATAATTACACAATGTGATTACTGGTTATTGGGATCACCCAGTGAGGGATTGGGTTTCTTACAAATGTTGAAATCAGTGCATCCACAAATTGATCTCAGCTTTGTTGATCTTTTGGTGTATAATCGTAATAGATGCTTTCGGATGCTGGGTAGTTCAAAGTTTGGTTCGGCACGGAAACTAGTGGGAGAGTGGAACAAAGATAGTTGGATCAACTCTCTTGTACAACCCACTTGTGACCGCCAAGTGAAACACCGATGGGGTTCTACGGACGCTGTAGTAGGCATGTACCACGGCAAACACCCTGAGTGTGTGGCGGAGGCTTTGAAGTGGATCGGAGCCGTCGACGTCAGGAGGTACCCACTGTCGTGGACGTATGTGGGAAATTTGAAAAAACAAGTATGCCCATTTGCCCACCGTCAACATCGCAACAACAATCTTCGGTTTGTCCTGCGACTGGGTACTGCGTTGCAGATTAAGTGCCACAAGTGTGACGGTATCATTCGGAAAACATTGCCAATGCAGAACAATATAGATCTATTTCTAAACAGTGTTGTGCAATAATTACCTATAAATTGGTATGGTATTATTCTTAAAGATGGACCCACAAACAATTCTATTCAAACTGAGATCAACTGGTTCCACCGATACTACTGAAGACGTAAGGGTCCACTTACGGAAAATTTACAACAGAGCTGACGTAAAAATTTCCAGGAAACGAGGAAGAAGTGAAAACACTGTAGAAACATCTTATAAAAAAAAAACAAACGATTAATGACGATATTTTGCTGATATTTTTATTTAAATATGATGCGAAGGATTGAAGGTGTTGCTGATGTTTTCAAATTGTGTTCGCCTGACTCTGTACTAACTCTCAAATCAAAACATGAGATGTTTACTACAACGGCTTCACAGACGGCTGTAGTACTGGATCAAATGGGGTGTTTATTCTTTGTAGGCTGTATCGCTCCAGATACCACATCCATAGAAAGAATGATGCCCATATCACAGGTGAGAATGCGCAGTGTTCCTTTTTTAATAGCCGAACGCATTAGATACCTGCGAGGAACCGAAGGGTTCTCAACACCAGAGGCTAAGAACGCGTTGTACATAGCTCTGGCATCCACACCGGAACTGTCAATGCTTAATGAGTTGGAAAGTCACGAGCGTGAGAGTCGTCCAGATAAAATGCCTTGGGGCATCACAGAAGACACACAAGCACAGATTAGGTTGGTATATAATGAAGTATTTGGTATTGCAAATGCAAGCACAACTGGTGTTGGCAAAAGAAGTGCCACAGGACAGCCAGATCAATCAGATATATCAGAGAATAGATCAAATGGAAACAACGATGTTGGAGATCTTAGAAAACGGCAGAGACATGGATGATAATTTAAGTAGCCAACTTGAGGAGATTCGTGACTTGCAACAGACTACACTTAAAAAAATACGCAGGTCCTCTTGGTCAAGCATGTCCAAAACAATATTAGCAATAGGTTGCATTGGGTTGGTATGGATTGTTGTACTGTACAGTACCATATCAGCCAAATACACATACTAAAGGATAGACCCATTGACATAATGTTATCTGTAAATAGATTAAGAGTGTTAGCTTTTATCCAACTTTCATTGACTTTGATACCGGTTGAACATTCATTGTATAAACTACACTTCTTCCACACGCTTATTCAACCAGGTATTTTTGTTGCCACTATGTATCACGGGAAATGGGTGTACCCTGTATCTTTCTGCCTGTTTGTTGTATCATTCTTCGATAGCATCGTGGTCATCCCGTCTGTCATAGCTGCCATGCGCTGTCTGTTAGCCGTGTACCAAAGTATATGGGAAGGCAAACCCTCACCGTCGTGTCCTGCATGTATTCAGACAAACATCAGTCTACTACCCTTAACCATAGTAGCTCTGACACACATTGCCATTGACTTAATGCAATATTCAAATCTTCGTTTGATAAAAACAGTCACATACACCATCGATCACAAAGAGCGCCTTCGTATTATCACATGGTTTCTATTTGTGCAAGACACAGTTTGTACGTATTGGCTGGCATCAAAAATGAACTCTTTCTTGCTGGTCTACCACCCAGTGTTTAACTTCGTAGTGTTTTGGGTTACGGGTTTGAATCAAACAGAAAATAAAAAAATGTTTAACATAATTGGTGTGTTTGCTGTTTTAATTGGTATAGCTGATATCATAATATTCACCGGTGACCACATTGACAGTTTCTCAGGAGTAATGATAGATGGGCTTATGATTATGTATATATTCACTGATGTGTTGATTGTGTTGAGTGCATTTCAGTACCAAGATCAAAAGAAAATCAAAAACAAATAATGACGATAATCAATAGTCATTGCGATTAACACAACAAAAATGAACGTAGTACATTTCAAAAAACACATTGCATCCCGTAAAGCTGAACCAGTTGCTTTGCAAGTCAAAGAATCTCAAATTTCAATTCCACCAGAATACGACCAATGCCAATTTAATTTTAAAAAAAACAAAGTTGCTGGACCGTGTTCCTTGCAGGAAGCAACCGTAATTGCTTGCGATCTGGACGGTGACCGCCAGTGGCTTCAACTGTCGTTTGACAATGACTTTCGAAATGCCGGATTTATCAAATGGTTGGCGGACACTAAAGAAACATTGATTGATGGTCTAGGCGAACAAAATGTTAACCCGTCGGACACACTTCTACTCAGTAGGTTCAGGCGTGATTATACCGGGAAACAAAAGGTACCTATACGCAAATGGAAAATGGACCGTCAGGGCGTGTTGCAACCATATGAGTCGTGTGTATCCGCAGGGACAGTAGTCATATGTTCGTTTGACGAACTCCGGGCTTACTCCAAAAACGACCAAGTTAAAGTTGTTGGAGATCTAAACCGCGACTTGATAGTTGTAAGGAAAAGCAACAAACGGCGTCGTACTATACAATACTTCTCAGACGAAGATTAGACGAAGATTAAATTATAGGTCTAATTTTTGTTTAATAATATCTTGTGTACTGTTCCAGAATAACTCAATGTGTTCTGGTATTTGGGACCACATTTCTATGACCATTATTATCAGTAAGGCTTCTAGTACCTTTAAAAATGTAACTGTTATCAATCGGCAGTGCATAAATTGGATATGAACAAGTAAAACCACTCCAATGCACGTTAGCCACATTTGTATATGTACATATTCCATAAATAGGGGTGATTGTTAAAAAAAAATATACTATTGTTTATCTAACTTGACATATTTAAGACATTGCTCTGTGTATCAAAATGTATGAATGTCCAAGTTCAATTGTGCAGTGTCAAATGGGCAAATCTAAAGAAAGCCTTATAGATGTATGGGCACTGGCACATATCTTCGTAGGAGCAGTGATCTGTACTATAGGGTTGTTGTGGACATCACCAGTCAGATCATTCTTTATAGTACTAATTGCAGCCATTCTCTTTGAAATTTTTGAGAACAGTTCATACGGTATCGCATGCTCAAAAAGATTTGCTTGTATATGTCCAGGTGAATCAGAATACGGAGGAGACAACTTTTGGAATTCAGTCGCAGATATTATCTTCAACATGGTAGGCTGGAACATTGTAAGTGGGGTATACGATCCAACATACTGGATTGGAGGGTTTGTATGGGCAAGTGTCCTCTCTATTTTAATAGTAGGTTGGTATTTGCAAGATTGTGATAAATACATGTTACAATAAATACACAATAAATCTGTGTCATAAAATCACTAAATGTGCTTATATGAACCATAAAAAAACAAAATAAATAATCTTAATATTTTTTTCAAGATATTTATAAAAAAAAAACCTTTTGATAATCTTTATTTTTTATGGTTCATATAAGGGTATTTAGAGATTATATGACGATACTGTTGTCGTCATAAAAATGCTAAATGCTCTTATATGAACCATAAAATCATGCATAATTATATTCATAATTTTTTTCAAGATATAATTAAAAAAAAAACCTTTTAATAATCTTTAATTTTTGTGGTTCATATAAGCACATTTAGTGATTTTATGACGCTACTTTGCATGAATACGCAAATATAGAATTAAAGCCTGAGTGTATTTTTTTGTTTATATATTTTCTGAAGTAAATTATTAGCTACACACTCACCATTTTTCTTCATTGCCATTAATGTCTTTGTGTCGATATGTAGAAAATCTGAACAAAATGGTTCAGAAGGTGCAAACACTCTGACGTTTAACTCTGTATGTTCATCGATTTGCTTCTTGAAGTATCTATCATTGACAATGTTTATGGATTTACTACCACTTGAAAAATATTTATTCAGTATTGATATATCGTTGTGTAGGTTGTTCCATACAACACCGTACAATGAAAGTTGTCCATCATTTATCAGTCCGTGCGAGCCTGTTGCAATCATTGATTTGCTGAAACTATTTTGTTCAATTGGATAACAAATCATAATGTCTAAATGTTCCTTGGTACTTGTTGTGTTCTTCAATGATTCACACCATTTGATTATTTCCAAGACTGGAATGATATGTCCA